>Ga0079203_1003209_pt1 | contig 10390 bp, 5 predicted proteins | sample PorBlaMBantryBay_FD_68602 | JGI IMG/M metagenome (GOLD analysis project Ga0079203, IMG submission 68602) | Marine algae microbial communities from Bantry Bay - Bantry Bay, Ireland | ecosystem: Host-associated > Algae > Red algae > Blade | place: Bantry Bay, Ireland
CAGCATTATCTGGAATATCTACTTCCTGGTTTCTTTCGTACCACGTATATCATTGATCCAGGATATCAGTCTTACTCATTGGATAATACTCGAAAGCATTGGTCTCATTATAATCGTATGGACTATCCTCACTCGGAAAAAACTCTCATCGTTCACTATTTGATATCATCGATTCTATAATCTCTTTTGTCTTTTTCTCGTATTCTTCTTTGGTGCATTGTTTATTAAAAATACAGTATTGCTTGTTGCGAAGACCGATACATCCTATACAATCTTGGCAATGACGACACATCTCACTATATCGTACATTGGTGCATCACCAACAAAAAATAGTAAAACATGCGCGAAAACCATGATCTGGAACGATCGACTCATAGCATCGTTGTGCCTCTCCTCACGTAGTAAGATCATAACAATTCTCTAGTGTATCACCAAACAAAAGATATTTGGAAAATCTAATGTTTTTTACATTATAGCTTGCGACTAAGGATTCTGCATTTACCAGATTATTTCCCGCAGTCTGAGTATCAGCACGGACTAAATTCATAGCTTTCTTGGGAAATCATTTAGAAAAATTATCAAACTCCTCTAAGATTTGCTGAGTATTGGTACGAGTACGCACAAGCAAATCTATTTTGTATTGCTCGAATTCTTCTGGAGAGACTTGCTTATTTTTGATGTGATATTCTTTGTTTTGTAGACCTACACACATGATACAATTCTTGCATCATATAAGGTCTTCACCAAACCAGCAATTATAACTCTCATCACTATTTTTGACCCAAAAACAAGTATTGAGATTGTAACTATCTCGACACTCATAGCAGTGCTCCGAATCCATACAAAAAAATGAATCTATCAACTGCCTTCATCATGCCATATTGGAGCTATAATGAGAATCCTCGAGCTTCCATGCTACTACACTGAGATAGCAATTCTTGGAATAGGCGATATTCTGTGTAAATTCACAGTTTTCGCTTCATACTCAGTTGTCATTCATCATCGCAATCTTGGGTACGCGAGATCTTAGATCTGCAAATTGTTCAAAAAAAGTTTTTGATAGATCAAATTCTACACCATACTCCATAGGGTCTCGCTTATCAGATCGTCGGTCTTGGGTGTTGTAAATGACTGAGTGCTTCTCAGGATCATAGGTCGTGACTATTGATTTGCCAGTCAGTGCACACTTTGTCCTATGATAACTCCTGTCATTTTTGTACAACATTCTCCTCCTCTGTCTCTCCTCTGGACTTAGAGTCGGAAACGGAATTTGAAACCTTTGGTCATCAAAACTTGGACTTATCTTGTCATAAAATTCTTTGTCTGATTGGAAGATTGCAAATTCTTCTCACGATATAGCACAAGTCCTCCATTCAATAATGGGGTCGTTAGTTTTTTTGGATATAAATTCGTAGACTTCTTTTTGCATGGTGAGATACAAGTAAATTACCCCTCGCCCCTAAAATAGGAGAATCTAGAATATATTGCTCTCGTGCTCTCTCCCTATTTTAAGGAGGGTTGGGGAGAGTAAGCTTTATCAATAAACTTCTTTACGATACGCAGACTCACTATACACCTCAAATGGTGTATCTTGCGGATAGACACTCAATATTTCTTCTCAAGTTTTGTCACAAGTGCGAAGATACAACTCTCTTCCTGGTCTTTTCGCGAGTCTTTCTTGGTGGCGTATATCAGGGTGTTTGGTAGGCAGTGGTAACTTATGTTTTTGATAAAACTCTAGCTCAGGTTTGATGATACGAAATGGTTTTCCACTCACTTCACAGATCAGAGCTTTTTTGAGTATGGAGTCATCGATAGTAATTCGTCATCCTGAGTGCAACGAAGGATCTCGAGTGGTTCAATCTTCACTTAGATAAAAAGTATTGACTTCATGTGACTCAACCTTCTCTATTCATTCTGGTATATTGATTGGGTATTCTTTGTCTTGTCGTTTGTATCATCTAGCAAGTGCTTGGTCTCTGGTCAGTGGATAGTATTCTTGTGCGACAGTTTCGTTGTACCCGAATGGTGATAATGCTGGATCGAAGAATTCACCTCGCTCTCAGGTCTCCTGCATATGAACAATTATTTTTGCTACTTCTTTTTCATATTCTTGTTTGGTGTATTGTTTGTTGAATATACAGTATTGTTGGTTACGAAGTCACGAACAAAAAAAACAATCCTGGCAACCATGACAGTTATCGGAGTAAAAAACTTTGGTACATTTCCAGCATCGTAGTGTAAAAGCACAGCCAAATGATTCATCAGGAGTTATGCTATCATAACATAATTCACATTTACCGCTTTGAATAATATCTTGAGAGAATATTGGCGTATCTCCAGCAAAAAAGTACTTACATTCTTTACCTCCAAAAATATCAAAGCAAGATATCATATTCTTAGTATTCACCAAGTTATCTCATATAGAATCTACAGACTTGAGATTGTATAGAGATTTATACTGATAAGTATCACAAAATAATTCCCATTCATCCACAAAGGATTCTCGTCATTCTTTTACTATAGCATTAATTTTTTTTTGATACTCTTCTTCTTTATACTTTATATTAAAGATACAGTGCTGTTCGTTGCGCAATCATATGCAACCCAGACAATCATTACATCATTGGAGATCAAAACCATATCTACAAAAATTACAATCAAAGGAATTTATTAAGAAAAAACATGTGAACAATCAGTCGCAAGCAATGCATTCATATGAGTGTTTGCTATTGTTAGTAGAAATGGAATCAACTACTCGTTCTGCATCATTAGCATTATCAGAGTACATACAATACTCCGTCCTCCAGCTACCTGTAGTTAAGTATGAATTCTTACCATAAGAAAAATCACAACAATATGCACAATTTTCGCTATTTACTCCATCATCATTGATAATGGCTAGTTGGGGCATTTTTGTAGCTAGCTGGTGAAACTGTTTAAATAAAAATTTATTAGATGTATATGATACTCAAAAATCTAATGGATCTCGATCATCTCATCGCCAAACATCTAGACTATATATATTTTCATATTGTGATTCTGGAGCGTACATAGAAACAATGTATTTTCATGTCTGATCACAAATTCTTTTATAATATTTATGTATATTTCTCCATATCATTCTCCTCCTCTCCCTTTCTGTAGGACACAAGGTCGGAAAAGGAATCTGAAATCTCTGTCCATCAAAGGTGGGGCTTATCTTGTCATAAAATTTTTTATCAGACTCGAAGATTGCAAATTCTTCTCCACTCACACGACAGGTACGTCGCTTGATGATGGGATCGTTGGTTTTTTTAGAGATAAATTCGTAGACTTCTTTTTGCATGATAGATTATCAATAAATTTCCTTCTGATACGCCTCATCTCCCGAAGCGTCGGGATTCGTCAGCTGCATAATAATACATCACTATCAAATGATGTATCAAGTTTTATCCATAAATCTCTTGCTGATATGCTTCTTCACTATATACCTTAAATGATACATCTTGTGGATAGACAGATAACATTTCTTCTCAAGTTTTGTCACAGGTACGAAGATGATAATTTTTTGTAGGTTTGAGAGATACTCTCTCATGATGTCTTTCAAAAGGATGCATTCTAGGTAATGCAATACGATGATGACGATAAAAAGCTATTTCCTGCGGTAGAAGTCTGAATGATTTTTCTGATAATTCACATTGCAGTACTATTTTTCAATTTTCATAGTAATCATCGATATGATCAGGTAATGTTACTATAACAAGATTTTCGTTTGATGACTCATTTTTGACATACCATGTATATCAATAATTAATTGCTTCTTTTTTTATCATCGGAAAATAATCGTATGCTGATGACTCATTATAAGAAAATGGACTGTACTTTGGATCGAAAAATTCACCCCACTCACCAGTCTCTTGCATATGGATAATTATTTTTGCTACTTCTTTTTCGTATTCTTCTTTGTCGTATTGCTTATTAAAAATACAGTATTGTTGATTTTTTAGACCTACACATCAGAAGCAATCACGAGATCATGGACAGAAAAAACAGTATAGTTGATTAGTAGTTGCTGGCCATGCATCGACACAAAATAAAATATTGTGGGATTCCAGTCAAGCAGTACATGCTTCATATTGTAGGCTTCCTCAATCATTATTATTAATATCCATACAATCAGTGGCTCTATCAACCAACAAACTATATTTTACGTCCTCTAGCTCAGCTCATTCATGACAAAATATAGTGCGTTTGCAATTATGTAAATATCAACCAAAACTTGCCTCACAATTTACCATATAGTTAGCGTGGTGAATGGCTTTTTTTGATATAAGATCTTTAAAGTGTTTCTTCAGTTTGGTGAGCTCAATAGAAGATCATACACGATCTCGATAAGTCTTTATTTTTTCATTATATTCGTGCTCAGTATATTGTATATTTTCTATACAAAATGATGTGCCACGCAAATTCCAACACAGAAAACAATCATGGCATCCATGACAATCAAATAAAAACATGCTATCGCGACATTCAAGAATATTTTGAGAAAAAAAACAGGCATAACTTTTCCGGGCGTCGATACATTCATAGCATTGCTGACACTGATTCATGATTAATCCATCTATACAATCTTCACAGTGAAATAGTCTAAAGCTATAGTAGCACTGTTCACAATCACAGCAGCTAGTGATAAGATAACTATTCTTTATATTAGCAGTTTGATTTACATAGTCTGCATTCTCACTATTGGCATTTACCAGAGAAGGCAAAGGGACGGACTTTAATAGTTTGTCAAACTGTGCATGGAAGCTTGTAGAAAAATCAATCTTTTTTCCGTAATCTCATCCAGACCAACTATCTCCTCGCCAAATATTGTGCTCATAAACTACATAAGGTTTGTCAGGAGCATACATAGAAATAATAGATTGGCTAGAGTGAGCACATGTTGTTTTGTATAATGTTCTATCATTTCTTCGATGTCGTCTTCTTTTTTGTCTCTCCTGCGGACACAAAGTAGGAAATGGAATTTGAAATGTCTGCCCATCGAACGTCGGACTGATCTTATCGTAAAATTCTTTATCTGATTGGAAAATCGCGAACTCTTCTCACGACACAGTGCACGTCCTCCATTCAATAATGGGGTCGTTAGTTTTTTTGGATATAAATTCGTAGACTTCTTTTTGCATGGTGCGATACATATAAATTACCCCTCGCCCCTAAAATAGGTGAATCTAGAGTATATTGCTCACGTGCTCTCTCCCTATTTTGGGGAGGGTTGGGGAGATTAAGAAAAAATACCTACATCCAATGTAGCTACTTTATAAGACGAATCAAGACTTTACTTATCAGTAAATTATCTTTTGGTATACTTTATCGCTCACAACATCTAGATCATCATACACGCTCAATAACGCTTCTTGCGAATGTGAGCATTGACGAAGTCATAGCTGATATCAAGGTCTGTGGGACAATCTATCTCTATAACGAGCGGTCGGATGTAGCTGAGGCAAAGGAAGGTGATGTTTACGACAAAAAGCTAACTCTGTAGGTACGATACGAAATGCTTGTCATGTATGCTTACAGATGATAGCTTGCTGGAGAATAGTATCAGTGACCGTACTGATAGATGGGATATCATCAGCTTGGATCGTAGTAATGCTATCTGGTACATTGATCTCACGAGCACGCGTCCTCCACTTGATGGGCAATGTCTGTGTCCCTCATAGGTCCAATATTGCATCTACGATAAATCATTCATCTTGCTGTAGGTGAATTGTTCAGACACCTTGTGCGTCATAGATCTTGTGCTCTCCTCATGCAGTGACGATATACTCAGGAGCAAAATAATCCATCGCCACAGAATCATTGTAAGGATACATCGCCAACGAAGAATCAAAATATGATCATCGCTGACCATCCTGCTTCATCTGTTGGATAATCTTGGGGACAAGTTCGAAGTATTTTTCCTTGGTGTACTGTTTGTTAAATATACAATATTCTTTCTGCTTCATATTTACGCATCAGAAACAGTTTTTAGATTTTTTGGTATCGATACAATAGTATAAATACTCTCATCTACCTACGGTGCAGCTACAGTAGATATGATTTGAAAATCTTCCTACCTGTGACGAACAATACATCTGTGTCGAGTCGTGTCCATATGACATCACATCATAACAGTCTTGAGACTGTCATACATCAAAACAATATCTCAAATCCTCTCATCCCAAGATATTGGAACTCAAAAATACATTCTTGCTCTGTCTGATATTTTCTCATAGACAATTCTCAGACTGGAGGATATGTAGTGATTTTCTGATTACTTTATTTTTTAGTTCTTCTCGCTTGTGTGGGTCTAGCTTCCATCCATTATTTTTGAGTGAAAGCAAGAATTTTTGATATTCTTCTGGGGTGACCTGTTGATTGTAGATATGATATGAGGCATTGTGGAGATTGGTGCATCAGATGCAATGATTGCAACCATGGCAGTCGATGAGTCGTGCACTATGACGACAATCACTACAGTCATACAACCAAAAACACTCGTACAAACCTGTGCAGTCCACACACTCATAGCACTGCTCACATGTCTTGATATTTAGACAATCAAATACTTGTGAAGACTTTCTAGATTTGGTGCAGTAAGCAGATGACTCAGTAGTATTACTATCAAATAGCAGATAACAATCTTTGAGATCTGCTGTATAGTTGGTATATTGGGCGTTATTTGCTAGATTGCTAAATGATCAGACCAGATCTTGATAAGGCACCCTACGAGACAAATCTCTGATAGTCTGGATGACATCTTGACCTGGTGCTCGATCTAGTCCATACTCCAGGCAGTCTCGATCATCACTTGCTCGCTCTTGCATAGTGATGACTGGTAGTCACATCTCTGGAGCTATCCTACTCACTGTTTTGGTTCCACTCAGTGCGGAAGATATAGCATACAGATGTCTTTCATTCTTGTACATGAGAGCTATGAGCTGTCTCACTCGTGGAGATATATCTGACAATAAAAATTCTTGCTCGATCCCAGCGATATTGGGTGTAAGTTTTTTGATCAAATCTACATCTCATTGGAAAATTGGAAACTCCTCTCCAGAGTATTTACATATGTTCCGCTGTATGATTGGATCTTGGAATTTTTGGGATATGTACTCTGCCACATCTTTTTGCATAGGAAGCATAAAAATAAATACCCTCACATTGAGGGTATCTATTTTTGGTAGTGATATCTAGTCAAGTTGAGTTGACTCTCCGAAAAATAGAGACTTTGATTATAAACCAGATTTTTTAGCAACTAGAGATGTATAGTGTGAAGTTGCTTGATCTGTCTTATTTAAATTTGCTTTGTCCAGCTGCAATTTTTTGTTTACATCCAAAAGAGTCTCTCGATTATGATATGGAATTGTAGCTAAGATGTATTGAGCATTATCTACATCTAGATCAAGGAACTTGTATGCAATCTCAATGAACTCCTCAATCTTCTTACTATATGATTTTCGTAAACGTTTATATGTTGGATAAGATTTCTTATAATCTTTAAAAAAATCGTAATTTCATCAACATACTGCTAGTCTATCAATCAAATCTGATTCAGAGTATCATCATCGTATATGTCATATGATTTCTTCAGTTCATTCTTTGATAGCACCCTCAATCAATTTTTCTTGATTAGATTTAGTCAACTTCATACTTTCTTTAGATTTTTTCTTTTTGCTGGTATTCTTACTTCAGTGAAATTCTTGTTGCTTATTGATAGTATCTAAATCATCTCTCTCTTGTGAGACTCTAACCTTATTCATATTTTTTAAACTCAAGATATCTTCCTGTTCTTCGCACAACACTCTCAATGATCACTCTTCAAACTTAAAATGAATATCTCAGATTGGTTTATAGTTTTTTAGATTCCTGTGTTCTAAGATTTGAGCAACAGTATCCTGACTATTATTTACAATCTTTTTTATATTACAAACTGCATCTATATATTTTGAAAGTTGAATAAAAATCTGGACTCTGATAGGAAAAAAAATGTCAGAAAAGTCTTCTAAAATCCAATTATTATTTGTGATATATTTCATGCACTGATCAATTGTCATGATTTCTCAAGAATCAATTTTATTCTTCATTATCACGATATGATTTACTGCTCTTTGATGCAGCTCAAACATATTCATATGCAATATAAGTGTTGTCCCGCCTCTTTCCCTTTTTTGAAAAATATGCTGCTGGTAATCCGATCAATCAGTTATTAGACTATCGGGAATCATCGCGTCAATAGTGTCTTCACATATATCAAACAACTCTATCTTTTTTTCTTTATTAATGCTGCCATCCTCATTATACAGTCTCTCTCTATTGATTTTATATAGATTATCAGTTTTCACAGATCACATTGAGAATTTGTGTCACAATTCATGATTAGTTGTGCTTGCAGTCTCTTCAGTAGTTCTTCATCACAACACAAAAATGCATTGACCTTTTATCTCAGGTATAGTACCATTTAATGAATAAAAACCATTCACTGGATTTATTGACTCTCAGTTTTCATCTAAATACATATTTAATTCACAAATAATATATTGACATTTATATGATTATATTTTTTAAATGCAATTATTTTTGTAAATAAAAAGAGGCCTAGATTTATTCATCAGGACCTCTTATCTTGTTTCCTATATCTAGGGTAATACTCACTGTAATCAGAGCATGATCAGAATAGAATATTTCTTCATCAACTTTGTAGTTGTTAAATTCAACTTGATCACAAGAAAGAATAAAATCAATAGTTTTCTTTTTTCCTCTACCTCCACATATCTTATCAAAATATGGATTACGGGTATGATTGATTGTGATCTGGCGATAAAGTTCTTTTTCTATTCGGAGTTTCTCATTTAAGAGTTCTTGAACAACATTTAGTTTTGTATTAAAATCACCAATAACTAATTTTGGATAAGGTGACTTACTAATAAATTCTCGTAACTGGATAAGTTGTTTATCACGCAGATCGTGATACTTATGGTTTTTCATATCAGCAATCATATGAAGATCAAAGATACTGAAAGTATCTACTCCATACTGCACATCAATTCTGAGAACACCTTTGGAGGCATAATTTTCTAACCAGTTGGTAGCGTCCCACACTTCACTCTCCCAGTATATGATTGGATATTTGGAATATATCACCAATCCCGAGTGTAGCCAGTTGACTACTCTAGGGAATTTAGTTTCTTTCGGAATAATCCTCCAGGGATACGTACATGCTAATTTGGTTTCCAGTAATTCAATATCTTTGTGACGAAACACCTCTTGTAAAACCAAGAAATCCAGCTCTTTATCTAAGACTGCATCAGCAAATCTTTGAAATCTAAATGTTGTAGAAGAAGCAAGCGGTCGACCCCACATGTTCACAGAGCATAAGTTAAATACTCTTGGGTATATAGCTCTTTCTGGACAGATATCCAAATGTGACAGCTCATAATTACTATTGAAGCTATTTTTTTGTGATAGTGCTACAATATGGACTATCACAATCAAAGTAATAATGAAGCTGAGAAAAACGTAGGCTAATATTTGTAGTACTTTTTTTATTTTCATTGTGTTTTTTCTTTTATCTTATCATCTTTGTATTGAAAGTCAAATTACTTTCATGAAGCAATTAAGAAAAAATTTCCTGCTGATAGGCATCTTCACTATACACAGGAAACTCTACATCTTGTGGATACACTGATATTATATAGTCTCATGTCTTGTTACAGGTGCGAAGATAGAGAGTCTTTCAGGGCATTCTTTTGAATCTATTTTGATATCTGATGTCAGGATGCAACTTTGGTAAAGATATATTATGATTACGATAAAACTGTAATTCATCTTGCACAATACGAAATGGTTTTTTTGTCTGGGTGCATACGATTATTTTACTCGTCAATGTGTCATCAGACTTTAATAATTTCCAATCTGCTTCACTAAATTTTTTAGGATCAAGGGCTGGTGCTTGTTGAGGAATATTGATATCATACTCATAATCAGATCGATTATAGCCTAATGACTTTGCATCTTGGATTCAAAGTGGATAGTATTCACTTACAATGGTTTCATTATACCCAAAAAGACTTATCTGAGGATCAAAAAACTCTCACCGCTCTCAAGTCTCTTGCATTTGGGTAATTATTTTTGCTACTTCTTGTTCATAGCTCAGTTTATCAGCACATTGCGTATTAAATATACAGTATTGTTTGTCACGCAATCAGACGCACCCAAAACAATCTTGGCAATGATAGCATTCGTAGCAATACATCATCCTGCTTGAATTACCTCGACATAGCTTGGAAAACATACATTCGAATCTCAGACGAGTGTCCACAATACACTCCAAGATTTTGCACAAGACACTTTCAAAAAACTC
>Ga0079203_1003211_pt1 | contig 10387 bp, 9 predicted proteins | sample PorBlaMBantryBay_FD_68602 | JGI IMG/M metagenome (GOLD analysis project Ga0079203, IMG submission 68602) | Marine algae microbial communities from Bantry Bay - Bantry Bay, Ireland | ecosystem: Host-associated > Algae > Red algae > Blade | place: Bantry Bay, Ireland
AAAAGTACATTAGTGGGCGTCATCGTTAACAGTTAACCGTTAAGCATTAACCGTTATTTAAGTAGTCTAAGTAGATATTCTCCATATCCACTTTTGATATATTTTTGACCCAACTTTTCTAATTGCGCATCATCGATGAAACCCATATTCCAGGCGATTTCTTCGATGCATCCAATTTTCAAACCTTGGCGATCTTCGATTACTTCGATGAATTGTCCAGCTTGAACAAGTGACTTGTGCGTGCCTGTATCTAACCAAGCAACTCCTCGACTCAACACACCCACTTGCAATTTTCCTTGTTCCAAATAATATTTATTGACATCAGTAATTTCATATTCACCTCTTGGACTTGGCTTTAAATTCTTCGCCACTTCCACGACTGAGTTGTCATAAAAATACAAACCGGGAACGGCATAATTTGATTTTGGCTTCTCAGGTTTTTCCTCAATCGAAAGTGCTTTAAAATTTTCATCAAATTCAACTACACCATATCTTTCAGGATCTGCTACTTGATAAGCGAAAACAACTCCACCCGTTGGGTTAGCACTTGCTTGCAATAATTCTCGCAATCCATTTCCATAAAAAATATTATCTCCTAAAACTAAAGCGACACTATCACCTCCAATAAAATCTTCCCCCAAGACAAATGCTTGTGCCAAACCATTTGGATCGTACTGTGGGATGTAAGTAAATTTACATCCAATGTCGCTACCGTCTTTGAGTAACTTTTCAAAATTGGGTAAGTCATGAGGAGTAGAAATAATGGCAATATCTCGGATACCTGCCTGCAATAAAATGGACAATGGATAATAAATCATCGGCTTGTCATAGACTGGCATTAATTGTTTACTAACTGCGAGGGTCAATGGATAAAGTCGAGTACCTAATCCACCTGCAAGGATAATTCCTTTCATAATAATAATAATTTTTCTGTTTCACGGATTAAAAAAATAACAAACGATAATCTATTAAACTCAATCATCGCTACTAAGTTTCACGCAAAAATAGTCTCATTTTTAAGGAAATAAGAAAATTTGGAAAGGAATTTTGGAGGGAAGTTTTCAAGAGGAAGGAAAATAGATTATGGATTCATGATTAAAAATCATGAATCCATAATCAAAAGATTTAACCAGCAACAAGTTCCATTTCTTGGAAAACCATTTTGATTCGAAGAACCAATTCGGAAGGCTTGAATGGTTTAGCTATAAAATCAGTCGCACCTAATCTGAATGCTTCTAAAACAGTATCATCATTTCCCATTGCTGAAATCATAATGATAGGCAAGTTGCTTTTCATCTTTTTTCGAACAAAAGTAATGAGTTCCAAACCTGAAACCTGAGGCATCACAATATCTGCTACGATAAGATCAGGAGATTCTGTTTTTATTTTTTCCAAAGCTTCTTTTCCATCTTTGGCTAAAATAATTTCAAATCCTTGTTTTTTTAATCGAAACGTTAAAGAAGTCAATAAGATTTCCTCATCTTCACAAACTAAAATTTTCATGGGCAATCGGTCTTTAAATATTTAAAAAAAATGAATATTATTTTTACAAAATGTAAATATATAGGAAAAATATGATATTTGTTTAAATTTTATTTATCGTCGTTATACACAAATCCTTTTTGTAAAATGCTTTTAGAGTTTTTTAAAAATAATTTAAATTTACCAGATGAAGTTTGTGAAGCTTTACTTGCTTCTTGGCAACATTCGAAAGAATTAAATCGAGGGGATTTTTTGATCCAAACCAATCAAGTGGAGCAATATTTATATTTTATTGAAGAAGGAACAGTTGGTATTTTTTATCCAAATGAAGATCAGAATCAATGTGTGGGATTTGGATATTCGCCATCTGTCATTTGTTCTTTTCCTTCTTTTGTGAAAAAACTTCCGTCGGAATATTTTATCCAAACCTTGAGTAAAAGTAAAGTCGTTGGCATTTCTCGAAATGATTTTTATCTGCATATGGAAAATTTTCCAAGCTTAGAACGCTTGTGGAGAAAAATGTTGGAAGAAGCACTTTTGGGAAGAATCGAAAGAGAAATTGATTTGCTGACCATCGCTCCATCCACTCGAATCCAACGATTACTTAATCGAAGTCCTCACATTTTTCAAATTGTTCCACTCAAATATATTGCCTCCTATCTTCGCATGACTCCCGAGACTTTGAGTCGAAATATGAAAAATATAAAATCTTGATTTCAATCAAGGTTTGGGAAATCAAGCGTACCACCTGCCATGGCAGAGATAGTTCCATCGTGATATTCGTATTTTTTTTCTGACTCTCTTTCGATGACAACATATTCTTTAACTGAAAGATTAATGAATTTTTCTGCTTCCATTTTATTTATTTTATAACAATTTACTTCATTTTTTTCCTTGCTTCAAATCTTCCTATTTCTCAAAAATAGAAACGCCTTTCTCAAACAAATGAAAAAGGCGTTTCTATTTTTTTCAAAAAAAACACTTTCGAAGCTCTCGTTTTGTAATCATAATTTCTCCGAAGCGGGAGCTTCGGAAGTACTAAATCAACAACTCAAACAAAGTCGGATTATCTGTCAAGGATTGAAATTGAATTTCATGTTTTTTCATTCGTTCAATCAATCCATCATAATCTTTTGGATCTTTTAATTCGATCCCAACCATCGCTGGCCCAGCATCTCGATTTGTTTTTTTTGTATATTCAAAGTGTGTAATGTCGTCATCTGGCCCCAATACATTATTTAAAAATTCTCGCAACGCACCTGCTCGTTGTGGAAATCGAATCAGGAAATAATGCTTCAATCCTTCGTACAAAAGAGAACGTTCTTTGATCTCTTCCGTTCGAGTAATATCATTATTTCCACCACTCACAACGCAGACTACATTCTTGCCTTTTATTTTTTCTTTATAAAAATCCAATGCTGCAATCGTCAACGCCCCCGCAGGTTCTGCTACAATTGCTTCTTCATTATACAGTTGCAAAATGGTCGAACACACTTTCCCCTCAGGAACCAAAATCATGTCGTCAATAATATTTCTGCAATAATTAAAAGTGGTCTCTCCTACTCGCTGCACCGCTGCACCATCGACAAAGGGGTCAATTTTTTCGAGGGTTACCAATTCATTTTTTTGCAAAGCTTCGTACATCGCAGCAGCACCTTTTGGTTCGACTCCGATGATTTTTGTTTTTGGAGAAATCTGTTTCATACAACTTCCCAAACCTGATGCTAGACCTCCACCACCAATCGCAACAAAAACGAAATCAATATTTTCTTCGCAATCTTCCAAAATTTCTAGACCAACAGTTGCTTGCCCTTCGATCACTTTCTTATCATTGAATGGATGAACAAAAACTTTATTATTTTTTTCAGAATCTGCCAATGCCATTTTGTACGATGCATCAAAAGTATCTCCTCCCAAAATGATTTCTATTCGCTCTTTTCCAAAACGTCTAACTTTATCAATTTTTTGTTTTGGTGTAGTTCCAGGCATATAAATTTTTCCATTGACGCCTAATTTCTGGCAAGCCAAAGCGACACCTTGTGCATGATTTCCCGCACTTGCACAGACGATTCCATTTTCCAATTCTTCTTTTGTCAGCGAAGCCATTTTATTATAAGCACCTCTAATTTTGTAGGAACGTACGACTTGGAGATCTTCTCTTTTTAGAAAAATATTGCAGCCGTAATTTTCGGAAAGATTAAAATTTCGCATCAGCGGAGTGTGATCGACTACTCCTTTGAGTCGAACTCTTGCTTTGTAAATTTTTTCTATGGAAATAAATTTGCTTGCTTTGGTGGGAACTTTCATGGTATTCTATTTTTTGAATATCCAATATTCAACAAGGAATATCCAATGATGAAGTTTGACGAAATTTCACATAGATAACAAATTAGTATCGTCAAACTTCGAGATTGGAAATTCCTTGCTCGATATTCGATATTCTTAGACTTTAACTTTTGCATTTTCAGGACGAAGTGCCCGAACTGCTTTTCCAGTTTGCCACATTTCTGAATCTCGTAATTCTTTTAATTCTGCTTCCAATTTCACTCGGTAATCTGCTTGACCATTCGAATCAATTGAAGCTTGAGCTTCTCGACCTGTTTCTACTTCATCGTACAATTCTTCAAAAACTGGCTTCACCGCATCTCGAAATTTTTTCCACCAATCCAATGCACCACGTTGTGCAGTTGTTGAACAATTGGCGTACATCCAATCCATTCCATTTTCTGCCACCAATGGATAAAGTGATTGAGTTGCTTCCTCAACGGTTTCATTAAACGCCTCTGAAGGAGAATGCCCTTTGCTTCGCAACAAATCATATTGTGCAGCAAATAATCCTTGAATTGCTCCCATCAAACTTCCTCGCTCTCCAGTCAAATCTGAGTAAACTTCTTTTTGGAAATTTGTCTCAAATAAATATCCTGAACCAATTCCAATTCCTAGCGCCACTACTCTTTCTTTTGCTCGACCAGTTGCATCTTGGAAAATTGCGTAGCTAGAATTCAAGCCTCGACCTGCGACAAACATTCTTCGCAAACTTGTTCCTGAACCTTTGGGTGCAACTAAAATTACATCAATATCTGCTGGAGGAATGATGCCAGTACGCTCTTTGTAAGTGATGGCAAATCCATGAGAAAAATATAATGCTTTCCCTGCGGTCAAATATGGTTTTATGGTTTCCCAACAAGAAATTTGCGCAGCGTCAGATAATAAATATTGAATAACTGTTCCTCGTTCGCAAGCTTCTTCGATAGAGAAAAGTGTCTCGCCTGGAACGAATCCATCATCGATTGCTTTGTCGTAAGATAGCGAAGGAGAACGTTGACCAACGATTACCTTGAAGCCATTATCTCTTAAATTTAATGCTTGACCTGGGCCTTGGACACCATAGCCGATGATTGCGATGGTTTCATCTTTTAAAACTTCTTGTGCTTTTGCTAAAGGAAATTCTTCTCGAGTTGCGACGTTTTCTTCAACGCCTCCAAAATTCATTTTTGCCATGATTATGATTTTTTTTGTAAAATTTCTTACTTGTTAATAAATGTGTTTGATTAAAAGTTTTGAATGCTAAATTTTGAATTTTGAATTGCTCCCCAAGATTATAATATGGGGATAGATTCAAAATTAGATTAATTAAAATGTGAATTTTCTATTGAATTCAAATAGGTATTTAATTTTTCCATCGGTTTAACAATAGCGATTCGACCTGATCTGACGAATTCGTAAATGCCAATTTTTTCTAGTTCGTGAAGTAAAGCTTCTGTTTCTGCCGCATGTCCTGTTTTTTCGATTACGGTAAATTCAGGTTCGATTTCCAATATTCTAGCATTGTGTTTTCGGATGAGTTTCTCTAAACTATTTCCGTTGGTAAATGCTTGAGTTGGCACTTTATACAAAGCCACTTCTTGATGAATGATTTCGGAATCATCGTAGTAGAATGCTTTAATGACATCAACTTGTTTGTCAATTTGTGCGACTAGTTTTCGCACTTGCTCTTCTTCCAAATTTACTACGATAGTAAATCTGTGAATACCTTTGATGGATGCTTTTGATGCCGTAAGACTTTCGATATTGATGTGCCTTCGAGTAAATATGGAAACGACACGGGAGATTAATCCTGTTTTGTTTTCGCTGAAGACTGTTATTGTAAATTCTTTCATATTATTATTTTGGTTCTTTGACAAATCCCATGTTTTAAGTCAGGTAAAAGTTGAAAATAACACTTCCTTTGGTCGTTTTTATTTCCAACTTTTACCTGACCACGGGATTTGTCAAAGAACGATTATTTTTAACACTTAACATATGAGTGGTCTGCTTTAGCTGACCGTACAAGAAAAGTATATAGTTATCCTTTTTGCCAACTTGCTTTAGTTGACCTTGTTTTGCTTTTTTGAGTCGCTACGCTTCTTTTGTTTATGGTCAGCTAAAGCAGACCACCACGTGTTACTCTAGTCGAATTTCCCCGACGCTATCTCCTGTTTGAATCATCGGAAAAATATTTTCTTCTTTTTCTACTCGCACATGTAGTAAGTATGGCCCATCATATTCTAGCATGGTTGCAATCGCTTTTTCCAAATCTTTTGGGTCAGATACGACACTTCCTGCTACGCCAAATCCATCTGCTATTTTTATAAAATCAGGATTTTGCAAAGCAACCGAAGAATATCTTTTGTCAAAAAATAATTGTTGCCATTGGCGAACCATTCCTAAATATTCATTGTCGAGCAAAATTATCTTTACTCCAACATTCCATTGTGCGCACATCCCTAATTCTTGAATCGTCATTTGAAAACCACCATCACCTACAAAGCAAACTACCTCTTGATGAGGTTGTGCTAATTTTGCTCCAAATGCCGCAGGTAATCCATAACCCATTGTACCTGCTCCACCAGAAGAAACCCATTGATTCGTCGCTTCAAATTCGTAGTAGCGAGCGGCAGACATTTGGTGTTGCCCAACATCAGTAACGACGATTGCTTTTCCATTTGTTTGATTAGAAACTATTCGAACGACTTGACCCATTTTTATTTTTCCATCCGCATTCGCTTTCAAATCTCGTTTGATTACTTTTTCATTTTCCAACTTTACGCAAGCCTTAAATTCCTTTAACCACTTGGTATATTTTTTTTCTTTAACTAAGGGTAAAAGTTTTTCTAAAACTTCTTTTGCATCTCCTAAAACTGGAACATCTGCTTTGACATTTTTATCAATTTCTGAAGGATCAATTTCGATGTGAATGACCTTTGCTTGCTTCGCATATTTTGACAAGTTACCTGTGACTCGATCATCGAATCTCATTCCAATGGCAATTAGAACATCGCATTCATTGGTCTTTACATTTGGGCCATAATTTCCATGCATTCCCAACATTCCCATATGCAAAGGGTGCGAATTAGGAATACTAGAAAGTCCGTGAATAGTACATCCTAGCGGGATTCCTGTTTTTTCTACAAATGTTTTAAATACATCTTGCGCATGTGCAATTTGGATTCCATGACCTGCAAGGATGAATGGCTTTTTTGCTTTGTTGATTAAATTCGCAGCAGCTTCCAATGAGGTTTTATCTATTTTTGGCAAAGGATGATACGATCGAATTACTGGCTTTTTTTGGTAGGTAAAATCCATTTCGTTGAGTTGCGCATCCTTAGTGATGTCAATCAAAACAGGCCCTGGACGACCTGAATTGGCGATGTAAAATGCTTTGGCAAAAACGGCTGGAATTTCTTCTGGTTTAGTGATCTGATAATTCCATTTGGTCACCGAGGTTGTGCAACCAATCACGTCAATTTCTTGAAATGCATCACTTCCCAAAACTTGACTAAAGACTTGTCCCGTGATGCAAACTAATGGCGTTGAATCCATAAATGCATCTCCAATTCCTGTGATTAAATTAGTTGCTCCTGGGCCGGAAGTTGCCATGCAAACGCCAATCTTGCGAGTCACTCTTGCATAACCTTCCGCTGCATGAATTGCTCCTTGTTCATGACGAGGAAGGATGTGTTCCAATTGATCTTGGTAGTAATAAAGTGCATCGTAAACTGGCATGATCGCTCCTCCTGGATAACCAAAAATGGTATCGACTCCTTCTTCAATAAGGCATTTCAAAACTGCTTCCGCACCCGTTATTTTAACTGGTGAGGATGATTTTGTTTTTTTCGATTTCGCCTTTGAGGCCTTTCGTATCTTTGTATTTTTTTGCACTTGTTTTATTTTTTAGTATTTCCAAAGCGTCTGGTTCGGAAACATTTTTAGTTCCAAAGCCCATATGGGCAGGCAGGAACTTCTAAATTACGTTTAACATTCATCGGTGACGCATCCTTCGCTGGCGGAGGATACGGTTGCCGCATATTTTCTTAATATTCCAGTTGTTGCACGAAGCGCAAGTGGTTGCCATTTCTTTCTTCTACTTTCAATTTCTTCAGTAGTCAAATCCACATCTAATTTGTTGTTGACCGCATCAATTGTAATCATATCGCCATCTTCCAATAACCCAATCACTCCTCCAACTTGCGCTTCTGGCGTAACGTGTCCGACGACAAATCCATGTGTTCCTCCTGAGAATCTAGCATCGGTAATCAAGGCAACTGAATTTCCCAAACCTGCTCCCATAATTGCGGAAGTTGGTTTCAACATTTCAGGCATTCCTGGACCTCCTTTTGGGCCAATATATCTAATGACAATTACTTCGCCTGAATTAATTTCACCTGCTACGATTGCAGCATTTGCATCAGCTTCTGAATTAAATACTCGTGCTGTACCTTTGAAAACCTCTCCTTCTTTTCCTGTAATTTTTGCTACAGAACCGCCTGTTGCGATATTGCCATAAAGTATTTGTAAATGTCCTGTTGGTTTGACTGGATGGTTGAAAGATTTGATGACTTTTTGGTCGGCTGTAAGATGGGAAACTTCTGATAAATTTTCTGCAAGCGTTTTTCCAGTTACTGTTAAACAATCGCCGTGCAACATTCCTTTTTCCAATAATAATTTTAAAACTGCGGGAACGCCTCCGACTTGATGCAAGTCTTCCATCAAGTATTGTCCACTTGGTTTAAGGTCTGCGAGGAAAGGAGTAATGTCGCTGATGCGTTGAAAGTCATCTAAGGAAATATCTACGTTGACAGATTTTGCCATAGCGATTAAATGCAAAACTGCATTGGTCGAACCTCCTAAAACCATGATGAGTGTGATCGCATTTTCGAATGCTTCCTTCGTCATGATGTCTCGTGGAAGGATATTTTTTTCCATCAAATTCCGCATCGCTTTTCCGACTCTTGCGCACTCTTCTTTTTTATTTGGACTAGTTGCAGGATTTGAAGAATTATATGGCAAACTCATTCCCATTGCTTCGATTGCTGATGCCATCGTGTTGGCGGTGTACATTCCTCCGCAAGCACCTGGGCCAGGGCAAGCTTTTTGGATGACACTTTTATAATCTTCTTCGGTAATCGTACCCGCTACTTTTTGTCCTAAAGCTTCGAAGGCAGAAACGATGTCGAGTTTTTTATCCAAATGACAACCTGGTTGAATCGTTCCTCCGTAAACTAAAATTCCCGGTCGATTCAATCTGCCCAAAGCCATCATTGCACCTGGCATATTTTTATCGCAACCGACGACTGCGACAACGGAGTCATACCATTGTGCCGAAACAACTGTCTCAATCGAGTCTGCGATGATGTCTCGTGAAGGTAATGAAAAACGCATTCCATCTGTCCCCATTGAAATCGCATCACTTACTCCTATCGTATGAAAAATCAAACCAATCAAGTCTGATTCGTTGACTCCGACTTTGATGTCTTTTGCTAAATCATTCAAGTGCATATTGCAAGGATTGCCTTCCCAACCTGTGCTCACGATTCCGACTTGTGCTTTTTTCAAATCCTCGTGCGTCAATCCGATGGCATGAAGCATCGCTTGCGCTGCGGGTTGAGTTGGATCTTGTGTGACCCTTTTACTGTATTTGTTGAGTTTCGTTTTTACCATAAGTATCAAAAGTATTATGTATTTTTTCTTTTACGTAATTTTTAAATTCAAGTTTTACAATGAGTATATTTTATTAAAATGCACTTAACTGACTAGTTGTCAAGGTTTTAAAAAGCCACCAAGACCAGTTACCAACATTCAGAATCAAATGAGTCATATTTTTTATTTGGCACATAAAACAAAAAAAGCCTTCCCGAACATTCGGAAAGGCTTTTTTATTTTTTGTAAATATGTTGTTACATCAAATAGTGCCTTTCCTGAAAATCGCTAATAATAACGATGACAGAAATAATAATGACACTAATAATAATATAACTAAACATAAAATTTATTTTAATTGAAGTGCCAATATGAGATTGTTTTTTGGAAAAAGCAACTTTCTTAAAAGAAAATAGATTTTGATTTTCAAATTTTTTACAATGAGCAAATCAATTTTTTATTTTCTAAAAATCAAACGCCTGCCAAACTACTTCATCTGGAATAGGTGCTTCTAACTTCACTAAATCATTCGTCACAGGATGCCGAAATTCCAATTTCCACGCATGCAAATGAATTGAACGATCTTTGTTTCCTCTTTTAAATCCATATCTTTCATCTCCTTTAATTGGACAATCTATCTTTGCGAGTTGTGCTCTAATTTGATGATGACGACCAGTTACTAAGTTAACTTCCAGCAAATGATAATTGTCGATGGAAGCAATTACTTTATAAGTTAATTCTGCTTTTTTACTATTTGGTTTTTCTTCATCATGAGCAAAAGCACGATTCTTTTTTTGGCTCTTTAACATATAATGAATGAGTGTTCCTGCTTTTTCTGGTGGATGATTTTTGACGACTGCGAGGTAAGTTTTTTTAATTGTTCTTTTTTGAAATTGCTCATTTAGGATCGCTAGACATTTTTTATTCCTTGCCAATAAAACAATTC
>Ga0079203_1003221_pt1 | contig 10354 bp, 14 predicted proteins | sample PorBlaMBantryBay_FD_68602 | JGI IMG/M metagenome (GOLD analysis project Ga0079203, IMG submission 68602) | Marine algae microbial communities from Bantry Bay - Bantry Bay, Ireland | ecosystem: Host-associated > Algae > Red algae > Blade | place: Bantry Bay, Ireland
TTTGATTCCCGGTCTGTGAGGTTGGTTACGGTGCGGGCGCTCTGTAGTTTTGCGGTGCGGGGTGGAGCAGTTTGGTAGCTCGTCGGGCTCATAACCCGAAGGTCGCAGGTTCAAATCCTGTCCCCGCCACCAAGAAACAAGCCAGCCTGAAAAGGCTGGCTTTGTTCGTTCCTGGACGAGTTGGTCACAGATTGGTCACGAATCGCTGGACAGGCGGGCAAGGTAGGCTTGCGGCATGGCGAAGCGTCCGCAGAAAGTTCATCACCACAGACTGGGCTTGTGGTTTGATGACTCTGAGCGCTTCTATGAGGACTGGCAGTCCATAGCCAAGCGATGCAGGGATGACGGCTTCAAAACGAAGTGGCTGGCCAAGGACTACAGCCTTGTCGTGCGAACCGAAAAACCGAATTCAATCTTGACGATCTCGCCCGGTGCGATCGTCGGCGCCTCGCTGGCTGAACTACCCGATTTGGAACTCCTGGCGAGCATACTTGAACAGCTTGAGGCGACAGGGATGCACCGGCTTCACAGCGTCTCTGTGGATGTGAATTCGTTGAGTAGCAACCTTGAGCGCTCTCAGCAACGGATCGGTAGTTCACTTTTTGGTCACTTGTCGACGGAGCGAGGCATTAATGAGTGGGGAATCAAGCTGAAACGCGACAGCGGAATCGATGCGTTTGACTTCGTCGATATCGAGTACGGCGTGGCCTCCCGAGAGGATCTCGTTAAGAAGGCTCCGGATGAGGGCGGGTTCTCGGTAAAGGTGTTGCCAAAGGTGGGCGCTTGGGTCCAAACCACGCACCATGCGCACCGGCCTCACGACGGTGATTTCGAGAGCGTGGTTGTGGCGCTTGTTAAAGGGCGCGAAGAGGCAATAGATTGGAGCGCTGCGGCGTTTGAGTCGTTTGACGACGGATTGAGGTGACAAGGTGGCTTTAGCAATCGCAAGTGAAGAACAGACCGTTGACCTGCCCCTGTGTCGGTATGCAGGCGATGGTCGGGGAGGAAACGACACGTCAGAGCCTGACACCAGGCCGGTTGAAGAAGCTCGGCTTTGGTGGCTTGCGCAGATGGGCGACTTGCCGCCTGCCGCCGAGCGCCTTGCAGGAATCGTAAAGAATCTTGATAAGGATGACCCTCTACCGCGTGGCCCAGATGAGCTTGATCGACTCGCCGAACTTCTGCAGGTTGTACTTGAAGTAGCTCCGATGTCTGCTGAAGTCTTCAGTTCATCAGATGGTGGCGTCACTGTTCGCTGGGGAACACAGGGTCGCTGGAAACTCGCAGTTACAGTTCGCCACGACGATCCCGACGCACACTTCTTTGCGGTGAATGTTCCAAAGAAGGCCAAGTTGAGCCAGCTCGTATCGGTCTCGGACGGCTTTCAAGCCGACCTCTTTGCCACGGTTCAAACCTGCACCTGACCTTTGAGAGATCCGCACGGCGCACCGATACCTGATGATGACGCGTCGCTGCTGCTGCGCCAGGTGAATCCAACTGAGGGTCTGGAAAACGGAGAACTTGGCCACTTGGCCTTCCGCCTCAAGGATGCAGATCAAGGCCTCCTGAGCTTCACATATGAGCCGTGTCGATCCGCAGAGGGCGACTTTCACCGTTTCACGGGACAGCAGCATTCCTCGTGCGGAGTAGTTGGGATCACGGTTACCGAGGCTCGATTTGCTGCCGTTGAGCCTCACTTTGATCCACTACCTGCTCCGTCGGGGCACGATGATCCACCGGCGGATGAGTGCCATGTGTGTCTAGACCAGCGTCACCTCCTTGGTGGCAACAAGGCCAAGAAGAATGCGCGCAGTGAGGTTCGGTTGACTTTGCTTGCATGTGCCGAAGAGCGCGGGTGGATTTATGTTCCACCATCCACCATGTAGGCATCTCTAACCGAGAATATTGCCGGCTCGGCGGGCGAGGTCTTCCATCATGGTTGGGCGACGTGGCTGTAGACGTCCATGGTGAAGGCGGGCGATGAGTGGCCGAGGACTTCGCTGATGACCTTGATCGGCACGTTGTTCTCCAAGGCGTGGTTGGCGTACGTATGGCGGCAGTCGTGGAGTCGGATGCGGCGCAGGCCTGATGATTTGACTATGCGTTTGAATGAGTCGCTGAGCGCATCGGGGTGGACTGGTCTGCTGTCTTCGTAGGTGAAGAGCAGGTCGTGGTCGGGCGAGCCTCGACCGATGACTTCTCGCCATCCGGCCTGTCGTTCTTGCTGGCGGCGCAGGTGCTCGATGGCAAGATCGGGCAGCGGGACCGAACGGCGACTGCGGGCGCTCTTAGGTTCGCCGAAGACGAGACCGTACTCGACACTGTTCAATGTCTGGCGAACCGACAAGCGAGCAGCGTCAAAGTCGACGTCTTGCCAACGAAGCCCGCAGATCTCACCGCGGCGCATACCGGTCGCCAGCGCTAGCACGAAGAGTGGTTCGTTCTCGTAGCCGCTGATATGCGCCAGGAACTGCTGGCATTCGTGATAACCCGTACTACTCCGTCCGCGGGGTGCTTGGGGCTGATCGGGGTGCTGATCTGTTCATGCCCCGGAACCCGGACAATCCGCACGGTGGCAGCATGCGTTTCTTCGAGAAAGACCTTTCGTTCGACGAAGCGCGGGCACTCCTGGAGTCGGAAGCATCTCATCTGGACCGGGCTGGATACCGGGTAGACCTACGCGACTACGACCTCGGAGTCGCCGTTCCCGAGACCGCGAACGGTGACGATGAGTGGGTGTACCTCATGATCGACAACTCAACGCCCCACCCGTTGGGCAAGTAACGCAGTCAGGACGCATCTTGGTCCTCGACTGCCGCGACTGTGTCGTACAGCCCGTATCTTCTAAGGCCCTGGTGCGACTCAATTCCGGTGTACGACAGCGAGGCATCCTCGTAGCGTCGGAATGCGAACACGGCTTGGTTCATGTGGGCGCGTTGAAGACGCCGAGCGATACGAGAAGGTTGTAGTCGGCCACGGACAGACCGGTCAGAGTTGTTCGGTGACGTGACTGCGCTGCTCAATGCGCACGAGGATTTCGGTCACGACGTCGAGGAGGACAATCACCATCCCGACGCATCAGCCACCCGGTCGTCACTTCCCGCTATCGAACCTTTGCATTGCGGCGAACCTCGCCAGCAACCGCGACGCCGTATGCCGACTCACCTCCCGTACTTCGGATACCTATGTCTGGTTCGTCGACCAAGCCACGGGCGACGAGGTGGCGGTCGTGATGCTGGTAGGTGACAAGGCGACTTCGGGCAATGACTGGTATCCCGCAGTTGTCAACAAGATCGACAACACAAGGCCACAATGAAGAGAACACGATGACCGCTACGAAACGACCGATGGTTCCCGACGCCGACGAAGACTTCATCGACGAAGCCTTCGCAGCCGCAACCGAACGGGTCAAGGCCACCCGGGACGCTGCTCTGGCGGACCCCGATCTCGCCCGGATGGTCGAGGACAAGACAGCGGCTCTTGCCCGAAGGGTCGAGACACTGGCGGCGCTGCGCAAGGCGCGTGGGCTCACCCAGGCACAGCTGACCGAGGAGCTGGGCATGACTCAAGGCGACGTCTCGCGTCTGGAACGGCGAGAGAATCTGCACCGTGCGACTTGGCCCGGTTCATCGAAGCGACCGGCGGCAAACTGAAGATCACCACGGTCTACAACGACGACGAAGTCGAGGTCGGAATCGGCGACACAGCCAAGCCCGAGCCGGCATAACCATGGCATCACCGTCCGGACACACTTCATGGGACACAGTGCGGCGTCGCCGAAGCGACCAGCCAACAGCGTCACTCGCTGCTCGATTCGATCTCGATCTCGGTCAGCTCATCTACGACATGCGCACTGAACCCGGCTTGAGTCAGCGGGAGTTGGCGGAGCGGATGGAGACCACCCAGTCGGTGATCTCTCGGCTCGAAGAGGGCGGCGGTGCCAAGAACCGGATCGACACTCTCGCTCGGGTCGCGACCGCGCTTGACCGGCATCTCGTACTGTCCTTTCCCACTGAGGTTCCCGACACGCTGACCGACGCTGTCCAAGTTGCGTGAAGCTCCTCGGTCGTTGGGCGAATGCGCCTCATCGGTCGGTCGATGCCAAGCGACACACAGGCAACAATGCAACCGTAAACAAGGGGGAGCAGCCGGGAGCAGCGGGGAAGTAGTGGCTGAGTGACCCGGCGAGGCGACTGCCTCGCCGCCAGAACAAAGCGAGGCCGTGGGGGTGGGCTCAACGGATCGTCGTGGCGTCATCGGCGGACATCAGTCTCTCGACGTCGGCACGAGTCACCATCGAGTTGTCGCCGGGCGTTGTCATGACGAGGGCGCCGTGGGCGGTGCCCCATTCCACTGCTTCCGGGAGGCTCCATCCCTCCAGCAAGGCGAAGATCAGGCCGGCGGCGAACCCGTCGCCTCCGCCGACTCGGTCGTAGATCTGAAGGTCGTTGTACTGCGTTGCGTGGTGGAGTTCGCCATTGCTCCATGCGGCGGCGGACCAGTCGTTGACGGTCGCCGAGGTGGCCTTGCGAATCGTCGCTGCCACCGTGGTGATGTTGGGGAAGGTGTGGGTGAGCTGCTCTGCTGCGTTCCCGAAGTTGATGATCGGGTCGTCGGATGTCGTGGTGATGTCCATTCCGAGTGCGCCGTTGAAGTCGAGTTCGTTGCCGATCATGACATCGGTGTGGGAGGCAATGTTCCGGTTGGTCTCGATGACCTCTTCGGAGCCAGCGTGGCGATTCCACAAGGAGGGCCGGTAGTTGAAGTCGTAGGACACGGTGACCCCTGCGGCTCTTGCCGCCGCTACCGCGGCGATCGTGGTCTCCCCCGTTGTGCGAGACAACGCAGCGAAGATGCCGCCGGTGTGAAGCCATCGGACTCCCTCAGCCTGGAAGAGTCGCTGCCAGTCGATGTCGTTTGGAGTGAGTTGAGCGGCGGCGGTGTTTGCCCTGTCGTACATGCCAACGCCTGGGCGCACCCCGAAGCCCCGCTCAGTGAAGTTCAACCCAACCCGGTTGGTTTCTCCGAAATCGTCGAACGGCGCCCACCGAATATGACTCGTGTCGACGCCGCCCGCTCTGATGAGGTTCTGAGCGAGCACGCCGACCTCGTTGTTGGTCAGCGCGGTCAGCACGGTGGTGCGCATGCCGAACGCGGAGGCAAGTGCGCGGATCACGTTGTATTCGCCGCCGCCTTCGTACACATCGAACCGGTGGGCTGAGCGAATGCGCGAGTGTCCGGGGTCGAGACGGAGCATGACTTCTCCGAGAGCCACGGCATCCCAGGCGGTACCTCCCCGTGGTTCCGTCATGGTGTCGCCGCCGCCGCCAAAGTCCGCGATGCGCGTGCGGTGAGCTGTTCCCAGTCCTTGTTTGTAACGACCTCAGCGTCGACGAGTGCGGAGCCGACACCGACAGCAACCGCTCCGGCGTCGAACCACTCTTGCATCTCGTCGACATCGGTGGTGATGCCGCCGGTCGGCATGATTCTCAGTCCGGGGCATGGGGCAAGGACGGACTTCACGAAGGCGGGCCCGCCGAGTTGTGCTGCCGGGAAGGCTTTGACGATATGACTTCCGCGGCTCGCCGCGTTGAGCATCTCGGTAACCGTGGCACAGCCAGCGATATTGAGCACCGAGGACTCCGCACATGCGTCCATGACGTCGCCCACAAATCCGGGGCTGACAATGAAATCGGCCCCGGCATCGATCGAACGCTGGGCGAGAGGTCTGTTGCTGATGGACCCGATGCCGCAACAGACCTGCGGCCATGCGTCGTGGACTGCCGGTACGAATCGGTCGAGGATGTCGCCTGCATTGTTGCGGCGGGCGGTGAACTCGACGGCGGTGATGCCTCCTTCGACAAGTGCCCCGACAATCTCCAGTGAGACGTCCAACTCGGGATGGTCGAACACAGCGACCACGCGAGCAGCCTCGATCATCGAAGAGACGGTTCGAGGACTTCGGGCGCTCACGGCCGCGTCTTGAGAAGATTGAGAACTTCGATGTCGACGGCGGGGTAGCCACTCATCTCCACAAACTTCGCTCCCGGGCGATTGTGGCCCATGATTCCGAATGGGCCATCGAAGTTCCACAACGCATAGCCCCAGCCGAACTCGTGGAAGATGCCGATGAGGTCCGTGAGCCATCGGATGGCGTCGTCGTTCGGTGTTTGTTCGAAACAGCCAAACTCGCCGACGTGCACGGGTGTTCCGGATGCTTCAACGGCTCGCCACGGGTCGTACACATCGACGATGTCTGAGCGAGTCCAGCGCTTTCCTTCGAACAGCACCCCGGGATAGGACGGCTTGTTGCCCAGCTTCCATCCATCCCACCAGCTGGCTCCCCAGTGCGAAACGGGGTAGGGCTGATAGCCGCGGGTGCTGTGGGTCGTTCCGAGATCAGCGAGTTCCGGCATCGCCAGGTTCCCGCCATCGAGACCGTCCAGAACGATTGGCCGGTCCGGGTCGATTGCTCGGATTGCGGAGATCGTGCGACGCATCAGTTGCTCGTGGATGTCGCGGGTGAAGCCCCGCAGGTCGAGTGCTGGCGGTTCGTTGAGCAGGTCGAAGCTCAGTAACTCAGCGCTGACGTGGGAGTAGCGCTCCGCCCATCGTTCCCACAGGAAGACGAAGGCATCTTGGGCGACCTGGTCGGTCCAGAGGTTGTGTTCCTCGCGGTCAGCGCCGGTGATGCAGTACCCGGGAGCTCGGTGGAGGTTGAGCGAGAGGTGCAAATTGCGACTCACGCAGGCCTCGATGTACCCGTCGATGAGGCCGATGACCGACTCGTCAGGGTGGAAGTAGTCGGTGCCTTCGGTCCACATCATGTAGTTGGTGGCGATGCGCGCGAAGTTGAATCCGTGTTCGACGAGGAAGTCCAGTGCCTTCTCATCAGCCTCGACCGGTTCGAGAGCGTCGTCGAAGAGCCATTGAAAATTGAATCCGTAGTGGGTCATGGACGAAATCTCCTCAAGTCTACTTGATAAAAGTTTTAGTGAAACTTATAGTAACGTGACATGCGGCACATGCTGCAAGCCTGCAGATCAGCAATCTTGTGGGCCAACGACAAGTCCAGGGGAGAAACGATGAGAAACCGATGGGGTCCGATACTGGCCCTCCTTGCAGCATTGGTCATGATCGCCAGCGCGTGCGGCAGCTCGAGCGACGGCGCGTCAAACGCTTCGGGCGATTCGACGGGCGCGGCGGGCACCGAAGAGGGCGCCGAGTCGGCGGATTCGAGCGGGCTGTCTGGAAGCATCACCGTGCTCACAAATCGAACCGACCTCGTCGACACGGTGTTCGTCGAGTATCGAGATGCTTTCAACGAGACCTACCCGGACGTGGAAGTCTCATTTGAGGCGGTGACTGACTACGAAGGCGAAGTTCGCATCCGTATGAACACCGACGACTACGGCGATGTCCTGCTCATTCCGAACAGCGTCACCGCAGACCAGCTCCCAGACTTCTTCGAACCGCTCGGCTCCGTCGACGATCTCGGGTCCACCTACCGATTCATCAACGAGCAGGCGTTCGAAGGTCAGGTCTACGGCATTGCCCAGACCGGCAATGCGACAGGCTTCGTCTACAACAAGGCCGTCTGGGCCGAGGCGGGCGTGACTGAACTGCCCACGACGCCAGACGAGTTCCTGGCCGGTCTCCAACTCATCGCAGACAACACTGACGCCGTTCCGCTCTACACCAACTACGCAGCGGGCTGGCCGCTCGGTCAGTGGGAGTCCATGCGGGGTTCGATCTCAAACGACTCGCAATACCTCAACGACATGGCTCACACCGATGCGCCGTGGAGTCCGGGCGAAGACCACTTCACCATCGACAGCCTGTTGTTCGACTCGGTCGCAGCCGGGCTGGTTGAAGCAGACCCAACCACCACCGACTGGGAGACCTCGAAGGTCGATCTCGGAGCTGGACGCATTGCGACGATGGCCCTTGGCTCGTGGGCGATCGTCCAAATGGAAGAGGCCGCGGAGAACCCAGACGACATCGGGTACATGCCGTTCCCGACTCAGGTCGACGGCAACTTCCACTCGACTGCCAACGGCGACTACAAGGTCGCAGTCAACAAGAACTCTGACAACGTCGAAGCAGCCCGAGCGTGGCTGGACTTCTTCGTCGACGAGTCCGGCTACGCCTTCGATCAGGGCGGCATTCCCCCTCGCCTTGATGGCGAGTACGCCCCGCAGCTCTCGGGCTTCGCCGACCTGGGTGTTGTCTTCACCGAACTCGCTCCTGCTCCGGCAGGTGAGGAGGGCCTGGTGTCGAACATCGACACTGAAGCCGAAATCGGTGCGTTCGATCCGATCTATCGCCAACGAATGATCGATGCGGCACGAGGTCAGACAGACGAGACCAAGCAAGACATCTTCGATGACCTCAACCAGCGTTGGGCCAAAGCACGAGCCGAACTCGGCGTCGTCGACCGATAACACCGCTGCCGCTCCCGGGGGTGGTGAGAACCATCCCCGGACAGCGCCAGCAGCAACGGCAAACATCATCGCAAGGGAGATGCCTCGTGGCTGTCACACAAGTGCTCGATCGATCCCCTGGTGGATCCAAACGCTTGCAGCGTCCCAAGCCGCACGCAATCGCGCCGTACGTCTTTCTGATCGTGCCCGTTGTGCTGTTGGTGGCATTCACCTATATCCCCGTGGCGAACATGTTCTGGTACAGCCTCACCTCGTGGGATGGGCTCGACAAGTCCAAGGAGTTCATCGGCTACGAGAACTACCAGGACGTCATGACGCGACCCGAGTTCTACGGGGTTTTCAAGGTCAGCCTCTATTACTTCGCAGGTGCGTTCCTCCAGCTCGGTCTCGCCCTCTACTTCGCAACAATCCTGAGCTTTGACGTTCGATTCAAGAACTTCTTCAAAGGCGTCATCTTCTTCCCGTACCTGATCAACGGCGTCGCCATTGCCTTCGTGTTCCTCTACTTCTACCGACCAGGCGGCGTGCTCGACTCGGTCCTCGGAGCGGTGGGAGCGGGAGGTTTGCAGCGGCCCTGGCTCGGTGATCGATCGACGGTGAACTACTCGCTGTCGGCCGTTTCGATCTGGCGCTACATGGGACTCAACTTCGTGCTCTTTCTTGGAGCGATTCAGTCGATACCTGCAGCGCTTTATGAGGCTGCGGACCTCGATGGCGCCAACCGATGGCAACAGTTCCGATACATCATTGCGCCGGGGATCAAGCCTGTTGTGAGCCTGAGCTTCATCCTCGCCTTCGCCGGAGCGCTCAGCGTGTTTGAGATCCCCTACATCATGCTTGGGGGCGCCAACGGGTCAACAACCTTCGTGATCAAGACCGTCGACACCGCTTTCAAGTTCAACAAGGTCGGTCTGGCATCGGCCATGGCCGTCGTCCTGCTCGTATTGATTCTGTTCGTGACGTGGATTCAACGAAGACTCGTCCCCGATGAAGGAGGTGAGTTGGTGTGACCGCCATGACCGCATCCCCCGAACTCCGCGACAGCACGTTCCACCGTCGCCGACGCCTCATCACCGCATTCGCCGGTATTGGCAAATACACATCGCTGGCGATGGTCACGATCGTGGCCGTGCTTCCACTCTTCGTGCTCGCTCTTGCATCGGTCAAGACCGACACCGAGTTTCAAGCCGACGGACCATTCGACCTGCCAGACGGCTTTCGAACGGCCAATTTCGAAACAGCCTTCAACGACGGGCGCATGATTCAGGCCTTTCTGAACACGGTGATCATTCTGATCATCTCGCTCATCGGCACGGTCCTGATCGGCTCGATGGCAGCGTTCGCAATCGACCGCTTCTCATTCCGCGGGCGAGGCGTGGTCCTCGCCTTGTTCCTGCTCGCCACGCTCGTGCCCGCTGTTACGACACAGGTCGCGACGTTCCAGGTCATCAACAGCCTCGGATTGTTCAACACCCGGTGGTCAGCGGTCGCGCTCTACACCGGTACCGACATCGTCTCGATCTACATCTTCCTCCAGTTCATTCGAGCGATACCGAAGTCGCTCGACGAGGCTGCGTTACTGGACGGTGCAACATATTGGACGATCTACCGACGCGTGATCTTTCCGCTCCTGCGTCCCGCAATTGCCACGGTGACGATCATCAAGGGAGTGCAGGTCTACAACGACTTCTACATCCCGTTCCTGTACATGCCGAGCCGCGACCTCGGTGTCATCTCGACCGCACTGTTCCGATTCAAGGGCCCATTCGGCACGCAATGGGAGGTCATCTCCGCCGGAGTGCTCATCACCATCCTGCCGACCCTGCTGCTCTTCGTGTTCTTGCAGCGCTACTTCTACAACGGGTTCACTGCTGGTGCCACGAAGTAACCCACTGGCCATCGATATCGGG
>Ga0079203_1003222_pt1 | contig 10350 bp, 8 predicted proteins | sample PorBlaMBantryBay_FD_68602 | JGI IMG/M metagenome (GOLD analysis project Ga0079203, IMG submission 68602) | Marine algae microbial communities from Bantry Bay - Bantry Bay, Ireland | ecosystem: Host-associated > Algae > Red algae > Blade | place: Bantry Bay, Ireland
TATAACTCAGTGTCTGAAAAGTGTAAAACTTATTCCAACACGCAAAATAATATCTAATGAATTCGGCAGGTTTTATTTTGCAGTGCTTTCTACATATGGCAGAAGCTCGGTTATTAAATATTTTGAATATTCTTTTGCCCCTTTATCCGAAAGATGTGTTTCATCTTTCCAGTCGGTATAGACCAAAGATTTGAAAAAATCGCCATGGTCCCAATAGGGAATGTTCTTAGTTTCGAAAAAAGTTTTGGTACGGTCTTTTACGTTCATATCAACTTTAAGTAGCGAAGGTGAGGTAAAAAAAATGAGTTTTGAATCATTTTTTTGAGCCTTCCGTACTATGTAATCAATAAACATTTCGGATTTGGGGTTCACCTTTGTCATTGCCATACCTAGGGTATTCTGCCCTGGACCGTTTTTATCCAAAATCTGTTGAAAAGTAGCAGCTTGCTCTTCGGTAGGTACCAATGGTTCATATCCATTTTGAGCCGCATAGTCGTGTCCTTTTACGAATCTATTCTTAATGATGGATAAAATTTTTCCGTTAGCAGCATAAGAATGCGATATTTTTCCCAAGGTTGATTCTTCCTTAAAATAGCTATCAAAAAAACGGGCTATTTCGTCATTTTTTAACGCATGGAATGCAAGAAGTTGCGCATCGTTTTGACCATCATAATCGGTAGCATAAAGAACATCATGATCGATATGCACCAAAATGGTTTGACCCTTTTTTTTTAAGGTGGCAACGAGTGCACTGGCAAAGCCTATCTTGGTGGCATCTTGTCCCGCATTGAAGTTAGCAGTGCTTAAGGTAGTAAGATCAACATGATGGGCGGCCCTAGAGCTTCCAAAAACCAATACATCAACAGTATCTTTACGTTTCAGGAAAGAATTTATCTTTCCGACTGCCAAGCCTGTATAAATATCCTTATCCAAAGTATGAAGCAACTGGTAAATAGCCCTGTCGGCGATGAACAGCACCACTAGCATTATACCAATTAGTTTTACGGACTTCCTCATAATCAAAATTGAAAATAGATAAAATTGCTAGCACTTGAATAAAAAAGTAAAATGTTTATAACAATGAAGCTAACCAAGACTATAAACGTTACGCTGCCCAACTTAGTGCCAAAATCTTCAAGACTGTTATTTGTCCTGAACAAATAAATATCGAAAACCAACGCCAAGAATAAGCCGTATACCATAGTCAAAAACGGTATAATATCACCTATGAAAGGTACTCCATAATCGGAGCTAAAGAGTTTCCCAAAAATAAGTGCTGCATCAGAAAGGTTTAAAGACCTAAAGAAAATCCATATGAAGCTGACAATCAAAAAAACAATCAGATTATGAAAAAAATTATATTTTTTTGGTATAAGTGCAAACCTTTTCTCTAAGCCAAGAAGTATACCGTGAATAGTTCCCCAAATAACAAAATTCCAAGAACTACCATGCCAAAGTCCGCCTAGCAGCATCGTTAAAAATAAATTTCGATACTGCATAAAAACTCCATTTCGGTTGCCCCCAAGCGGTATATAAAGATAATCACGAAGCCAAGTAGATAAAGAAATGTGCCATCTTCGCCAAAATTCCGTAATCGAAGAAGAAAAGTAGGGCAAGTTAAAGTTCGCCTTAAAATCAAATCCTAAAAGTCGTGCAGTACCTATGGCTATATCCGAATAACCGCTAAAATCAAAATAGATCTGAAACGAATACAATAGCACTGCCATGAAAATAGAACTAGGACTATTTATTTCGGGAACATTATAAATGCCGTCTATAATGCTTCCGATAGAATCGGCGACAACCACTTTGCGAAAAAAACCTACTACGATTTGAAAAAGACCATTTTTTACCCTATCGTGATTCCACGTACGTTTAGTCAATAATTGCGGTAACAAATTTGAGGCCCGTTCAATAGGTCCGGCTACCAATTGGGGAAAGAAACTTACAAATGTTGCGAAGGCGATAAAGTTTTTGGTCGGTTTTAATTCTTTCCTGTATATGTCTATAGAATAGGACATCGTCTGAAAAGTATAAAAAGATATGCCTACTGGCAGAATGATATTCAAAGTGCCCACGTTCATATCATAGCCGAAGAGCTGCCAGAGTTCTACCCAAGAATCGATAAAAAAGTTAAAGTATTTGAAAACGGCCAGTAGTCCGAGATTGGTAAAAATACTTGCTAGAAGAAAGCGCTTGGCACTACCCTGGCTTTTGGCATTGGCAATTGAGATACCCAATACATAATCAACAACGGTCGAGAACGCTATGAGCGAAAGAAATCGCCAATCCCACCAACCATAAAAGACATAGCTTGCTACAAGAAGCAAGATATTCTGTACCGTTACACGCTTATTGGGTATAGACCAATACAGTGTAAATACCAATACAAAAAATACCAAAAAGGCTACCGAGTTAAAAAGCATATTGGCTACTTACTTATTTAGACAATCAAAGATAGGAGAATTGCCTAATTCTTTAAACTAACGTATGGAAAGAAGATTTCGTCTTTTTAGACCAATTTGTATCTGTTTAGACATCAAGTTATAGGGCGTATTTAAGATAATGCCCACTGCAACGCTTCCTACTATTCTGATACACTCGACATTTACGGAAGAACCATTTTAAACACGCTTACATTGAAAGCTGTTAGAAGTTAAGGATCTAAAACAGCTAGAATTCCCTTTTTAGTTTGCTACAGGAAGGACATTATGTTGCTGTTATTTAATATCGAGGGAGACTTTTTCCAGCAATCCATTATATGTTTCCAAAGTCTCATGTTCTCTTCTAATTACAAATACATCTAAATTTTTTTCTAAATGCCCGATCTTCGACAAAACGCACCTTTTCATTAATAATTTGTCGTAATTTTACAAGCGTATAAGAGAAGCTCTATTTGAGGTATTGATGATAGGATTTTTTAAATTTTTGCATATTTAATCGACAAACGGTAACATAAATTTCACAATTTGTATGATATTTTAAATTACTCATTTTCAGTTACTTGAAAACGTATTTAGACTATTTAAAATACTGAAAATACCTTCTTCAGAAAAAGATTTAAACCATTTTTAATCAGTTTACGTATATTAACTTTAGAAGTTAAAATTGCTCTAGTTTAAACCCCCTTGCTATGAAAAGAAATATCTTATTCGTATTTACAATTGCATTTTTATTAATTGGATGTTCAAATGATGATCCAAATCCAGGAGTCCCCGAAGAAGAAAACGTAGAGACACCGGATGAAGAAACACCGGAAGAGCCAGAAGAAGAAACGCCTATGAATGATTGTGGGGCCGCTGTTACTTCCTTTGATGCCAAACCTTCTGATTTCGAAATAGCATCTACGGTCGATGAAAAGTTTATTCGAAACAATACTGACCAAGTTCAAGCGGCCTTAGATTCCTGTGGTGAAGGTGGTGTAGTTTGGTTAGAAGACAAGGTTTGGGAAATTGATAGGCCTTTAATTCCTAAATTCAACAATACAAAAATTGTCGGAGGAACACTAAAAAGAGCTGATGCGGTAACGATTGCGCTGACCGAAGCGGTAAAAGTCGGCGATTCTGTACTTAATGTCGAAAATACCGATAACTTTTATCCTGGGTTGATTCTTTCGGTTGCGGACGGTGATCAATACGAAGATGCTATGTATCCGTTGGTGTTCGTTGCAACCGCCGAAGATGGGCGTATTACGCTCGGAAGCGGAGCTACGTCGGCTTTTGAACCTGGTGCGGTGGTATTTAGCGCGACTCCACTTTTCTCAGTACTGGTCGATACCGTAGATGGAACCATTATTTCGGACGTTATCTTCGACGGTAATGTTGAAAACAATAACGAAACTAATGATTGGAGGATAAACGTAGCCCTTAACTTATCAGGCAGAGATCAAATAGTAGAATGCAGCACCTTTATCAATAGCCCTAGCGAATCTATGATAGGCCATAATGTAACCGTGCAAAATACTACCGGTGAGAATCTATTCGGTTCATTCTTTCATGCCAGTGGCTTCGAATCGGGAACTATTCTTATTGAAAACTGTTCTACCAACGATACGAATAAGGCACCTTTTGGTATGAACGGGCATAATGAAGGTACCATCACCTTATCTAACAATAGTGGTAATATCACTATTAAAGACTCCGATTTTACATTGGGCGGCCAAGCTGCTTGGGGTGCGATAGGGGATGATGATTGTAATATCATTGCAACGAACACTACTTTTTCCGATCACACAAAAAAGTACTTTTTAGGGAACGTTCCGGAAGCACCTTGTTTTGATGATACGGATGTCACCTATACCAATGTACCCGATTAACATTAGTAGACCATTGTTTATATTCTATGAAGGAGCGGCAACAAGCCGCTCCTTTTTTATTGAGCACCGCTAACAAGTACTATTTATGAATATTTTCTGCGTGACAAAAGATGTCTGGCTATAAGGGTTAAATTTTTGCAAGAACTACCCTCCGACCCTTCGTTTTTCGGGTTTTATTGCATTTTGTCAAATTTGTAACTAAAAATCAAGTGTATAATAGATACAATCGTGATATTTGCACAGGTTTCCCAAAATCAGTACTATGAAAATTCTTGTTACAGGAGCAGCCGGTTTCATTGGCTTTCACGTTTCCAAAAATCTTGTTGAAAAAGGCCATGATGTGGTAGGCTTAGACAATATTAACGACTATTACGACCCCAAGCTTAAATACGATCGTCTTAAGGTTTTGGGAATCAATGGAAAAAAAGCAAAGGAATTCAAAACCGTTGTACAAAGTACACTTCCCGACTTTTCATTTTCATTTATACGCCTAGACCTTGCCGACCGAGAAGCATTACCAAAGCTTTTTTCATCACAGAAATTCGATATAGTCTGTAATCTAGCAGCACAGGCGGGAGTTCGGTATAGTTTAGAAAATCCCGAAGCATACATAGACAGTAATGTAGTAGGCTTTTTGAATATTCTCGAATGTTGCAGGCATAATGCCATCGAGCACTTAGTATACGCCAGTAGTTCAAGTGTTTATGGCCTTAACGAAAAGATTCCGTTTGAAACCAGCGACTCAGTCGACAACCCCATAAGTCTTTATGCGGCAACCAAAAAAAGTAATGAATTAATGGCTCATACCTACAGCCATTTATACGGCTTCGCTACTACCGGCCTGAGGTTTTTTACGGTGTATGGTCCATGGGGCAGACCGGATATGGCCATGTTCCTTTTTACAGATGCGATCATCAATGATCGGCCTATTAAAGTCTTCAATAATGGTAATATGGAAAGGGATTTCACCTATATAGATGATATTACCGAGGGCGTCGTAAGAATTATTGAAAAGAAAAAGAACACTGATAATGGTGAAAAATCAGCCTATAAAATTTACAACATAGGCAATAATAGTTCGGTAAAACTGTTAGATTTTATTAGTGCAATAGAACAAAACATAGGAAAAATTGCGCAAAGGAAAATGCTACCAATGCAACCAGGCGATGTTGAAAGAACCTGGGCGAATGTTGATGATCTAATCAAAGATTACGATTATCAGCCTAACACCACTATTGAAAGCGGTGTTTCGGCCTTTATTAATTGGTACAAAAAATATTATCACGTTTAAAATAACTGCAGCACTGTTAGCTTAAATGTGATTTATGATAGCTCGCAACCAATGAAAAAATCAAGATTAATTGAACTTTTATCTAGAAAATCATCACAAAAGTTCATTCCTGAAATCGATGCGCTACGCTTTTTTGCAATAATACCGGTCATGTTCGCCCACATGAGCCAGGCCTTCTTAGAATATAATGTAAATTTTGATAGGGCACTCATCGAGAGTGAAAGCCTATTGAGGGAAATTTGCTTTCGAGGCAACATAGGCGTTGAACTTTTTTTTGGCATTAGTGGTTTTATCCTGACATTGCCTTTTATCAATTTGAAGCGTTCAGAATTGAAATTTAAAAAGTATTTCCTACGCAGGTTAATTCGTATTGAACCCCCTTATTTCATAGCACTATTGCTTTTCTTCGTGGTTCATGTTTTTATGGGGTCGGAAAGTATCGGTTTTCTATGGGAACGTTTCCTGTCCTCGTTCTTTTATATTCATAACCTAGTACACGAATCATATTCTTACATCTTACCGCCCGCCTGGAGCTTGGAGCTTGAAATTCAATTTTATCTATTGATGCCCCTTTTTCTATATATCTTTAAAGCATTTACCTTTAAATATTGGAGACCATTGGTATACGCGGCATTACTTGTTCTAGCACTTAACTTTAATGCTAGTCCGCAGTTAGAATTAAGCGATTATTTCAGATATTTTCTGGCCGGTATAATTGCCGCAGATGTGTACAAGAACATAAAATTACCGAAACATTTTGTTTGGGATATTGTTTTCGTGGCCGGATTATTCTTGTTTTTCTTCTATTTTAGTGATTGGTTTCTTCGTACGCTAACACTATTTTTGATTCTGATTTCTAGTTTGCATCTAGTGGTATTACGCAAAATAGTCACTCATAGATGGGTTACCATTATCGGCGGTATGTGTTACTCGCTTTACTTACTCCATTTTCCTTTTTACCACTTGGTCATGAAGCTATTCACCAATAAACTGACGATTTTCAGTTCCTATGAGATGACCTTTATGTTTCAGGCTCTAATTTTTATTCCCCTCTCAATAGTCTGTATTACGGTATTCTTTTTACTAGTTGAAAAACCGTTTATGGTATTGAGTCAAAGGGTCGGAAAGTCTAAAAGTCCCAAAAAAGTAGCATAAAATAGCACCTTTTAAAATACATACCTGAAGATTTGAATAAAAGCATTTGTCGCAGCAAAAAATTAAAATAGCACTTGTTCTAAATGGCATTCGTGTTCCCGCATGGGTATACGAAGCTGTAAAACAAATTGGTCAGTCCGAACTTGCCGAGATTGTTTTGACCTTTATACCACAAACGGCAGGCTCCTTACCTGCCCTAACACCGATACCTAGCGGCTTTAATTATTTTTTCTTAAGAAAATTCCTTTCCTATGATAAAGCCAAATATCCATTAGTTCCTAATGCTTTTAAAGAACAGGATATTCAAGATTTAGTTGGGATTCAATTGCTACAAACCGAATTCAACACTAAAAATGGCTACTACTCCCTAAACACGAACTCCCTAGAAAAACTGAAGCATACCCAAACGGACTTGATAATTTCATTAGTGAGCCCGCTTTTGGCAAAAGATACAGCTAATGGATTAAAATATGGTATATGGTATTTTAAACACGGAGCACAAGTGACAGAGGACCCAATCGTAGAAGGAGCTTGGGAATTTCTTTTGGCCAAGACGGAGACTAAATTTAGTTTGATGTGCCAAAAGGGCACTTCAAAAGACCCCATTGCCCTTTTCGAGACCTACTCAAGTACCGATCATTTCGGTATTTATCGGAATCGCAACAACTATCTTTGGAAAGCACCATATCTATTAATACGGTCGCTCGGGAATATTGCTAACAACTGTGATAAAAAGTCGCCCTTTTTGAGGGAAGCCAGCAGGTCCATTACCGAGAAAGGGCAGCCCAGCAACAAATATGTTTTCAAGGGGTTACTTTCAAATTATTTTAAAAGGTTGTTAAACAAATGGGACGAGTTTATAAACTTCGAACAATACATTCTCCTTTTTAAATTTAGTCAAGGAAAAACCTTAAACCATTCATTTTCCGATTTTAAGCGTATTGTACCCCCAAAAGATAGGTTTTGGGCCGATCCGTTCGTAATCAAGAAAGACAACGCCTACTACATATTCATAGAAGAATTGATATATGCCCATGGTTTAGGTACGATCGGAGTTATAAAATTGAACGAGGATGGCTCCTATAGCGAGCCTCAAATGGTTCTGGAAAAAGACTACCACCTCTCCTACCCCTTTTTAATCGAGGACAACGGTGCCCTTTATATGATTCCCGAAACCAAAAACGATTCGACGATTCAACTATATAAATGTGTCGACTTTCCAAACAAATGGCAGCTACAGGAAATTATCATGGATAAAGTTCAGGCGTTAGACACCACTATACTCTATCATGAAAACAACTATTGGATGTTTACGAACATCAAGAAACATCCTGGCATTTCGGCGTATGACGAGCTATTTTTGTTCCATTCAGATACGCTTGTTAATGGAAACTGGATCCCTCACCCGAAAAATCCCATAGTTTCAGATGTTCGGACCGCTAGACCCGCGGGAGCTATTTATAGGGAAGACGGAAAAATTTATAGACCCGCACAGAATTGTGCAAAAAGATATGGATATGGTATGCAGATCAACGAAATCGTAACATTGAGCGAAACTGATTATGAGGAAAGACCAGTTCGTTCAATAGTTCCCGATTGGGCAGGTGACCTTAGAACAACCCATACCATAAACAACTTTGAACAGCTAACGGTTATCGATGCATTGATTGCCAGACGAAAGTAGCCGTTGTAAAGTCCTTTTCAGGATATCACTTTAAGATTTGAAATACGAATGTAAAATCATGGTTTACTACCTCCATTTAACGATAAATTTGGATAGTTAGGACAAAAACCGTGTTTTTTTGAAGTCTTTTACAGACCTTTGCACTCTCTAAATTCTGAATTAATGAATATACCTGCATTAAGTCTTAGTCCCGATTACCATATTTTAGTAACTGGCGGCGCTGGTTTTATCGGTTCTAACCTATGTGAATTTTTGCTAGGAAACGGTAATAAAGTAACCTGCCTAGACAATTTTGCGACGGGCAAGAGAGAAAATATCACGCCCTTTTTATCCAATAGCCGATTTTCACTGATTGAAGGGGATATTCGAAATCTGGATGATTGTATAAAATCATGTGAAGGTGTAGATTTCATATTGCATCAGGCCGCTTTGGGTTCTGTACCGCGTTCTATTAACGATCCTATTACAAGTAATGCGGTAAATGTATCAGGTTTCCTTAATATGCTAGTTGCCGCTCGCGATGCTGGAGTGAAGCGATTCATATACGCTGCCAGTTCTTCAACATACGGCGATTCTGAAAGTATGCCCAAGGTGGAGGACATTATAGGAAAACCACTATCGCCTTATGCCATTACCAAATATGTTAACGAACTCTATGCCGATGTCTTTAGCAAAACCTATGGCATAGAAACCATCGGTCTGCGATATTTTAATGTTTTCGGAAGAAGACAGGACCCTAATGGGGCCTATGCAGCTGTGATACCCAAATTCGTAATGCAATTAATGCAACACGAATCTCCGACAATAAATGGTGATGGTAGCTTTTCGAGGGATTTCACCTATATCGATAATGTTATTCAAATGAACGTTCGCGCGATATTGGCAAATACTCCCGAAGCGGTAAATACCGTTTACAATACGGCCTGTGGAAATCGAACAAGCCTCAATGAACTGATAGCACTTTTAAAAGAATCTTTGGGTAATTTTGATGCTGAAATAAAGAACATTTCGGTTATTCATGGTGAAAACAGAGTTGGAGATGTACCGCATTCCTTAGCCTCCATAGAAAAGGCCAAGAAACTATTGGGTTATGAACCGCATTTCGGTATTAAAGAAGGATTGCAGCATTCCATAACTTGGTATTGGGAAAACCTCAAATAATGAATGAGCTTCTAAAGCATGATTTATATCGGTATGCGGGTGCTACGAATACCAAAGCCTGCCTCAAGTCCTGGTTTGAGCCTGGTTTCAGATATACTTACTTTCTGCGCAAGGCAAATTCAAAAAAGAGCAACTCTTTTCTAGGAATGGTCTATCGGTTGTTCATGAGAAGGTATTCCTATAGATACGGCATACAAATACCGCAGGGAACACAAATAGGAAAAGGATTTTATATTGGCCATTTCGGAAATATTATTATAAACGAGAACGCCGTTATAGGTGAAAATTGCAATGTCGCACCAGGAATTTCCATTGGTCAAACAAATAGAGGTAAAAAAAAAGGTTGTCCTAAAATAGGCGACTTTGTTTGGATCGGAACGGGAAGTGTTCTGGTAGGAAAAATAAAAATAGGAAATAATGTATTGATCGCACCGTTAAGTTATGTAAATATCGATGTCCCGGACAATTCAATTGTTATTGGAAATCCGTGTAAGATTATACCGAACGAAAGTGCCACAACCGATTATATTAATAACGTTTTAAAATAGAATACAGTGAATTTAACAGTTATAGGTACAGGATATGTAGGTCTTGTAAGTGGAACATGTTTTGCGGAAATGGGGAATACCGTAACCTGCATCGATGTAGACACAAAGAAAATAGAGAACCTTAGAAAAGGAATTATACCGATTTACGAGCCCGGGCTAGAAGCTATGGTAAATCGTAATATCAAGAATAACACAA
>Ga0079203_1003228_pt1 | contig 10324 bp, 8 predicted proteins | sample PorBlaMBantryBay_FD_68602 | JGI IMG/M metagenome (GOLD analysis project Ga0079203, IMG submission 68602) | Marine algae microbial communities from Bantry Bay - Bantry Bay, Ireland | ecosystem: Host-associated > Algae > Red algae > Blade | place: Bantry Bay, Ireland
GGCGGCGGGCGGCTCGATTGGCGCGCTTTCTGGAACGATCAAGGCGGGATCGACCGGCAAAATGGCGTCGGCGAAGGTCTGCCGGTCGAGCGCTGCTTGGTCTTCGTCCTGCAATACCACGACCTCACGCGGGGTCTCGTCCACCGGCGGACTGCCGGCCAGCGAGGAGAATTCCAAATGCGCATATTCGAACACGGCGTAGTGCAAGCCAGCCGAGGCGGCGATCGCCAACAGGCCCGTCAATAAAAAGCGGCGCTGGCGCATCGGCAAGCCAAAGCCGCGGCGGGAAGGGCCGTATGCTCGTTGGTCTATTCTAAGGGCGCGCATGTGTAGTTAATCGGTCGACTCGTTTAGAAACTGTATCATTGTCGTTGTGAATACCCAGTTTATTGCAAGGTGTTTGCAGTTGATTGCAAGGGCTTTTCCGGTCGTTGTCGCTGCAAGGTGGCGAACGAACACCAAATCGCAAGGAACAGGAACGGGGGAGACCACATTCGTGAAGAGTCGCGCGTAATCCTCTCCATCAGCTTTTTTGAACCAGGTCCTCAGAAAATTGACCGAGGCGAATGGAAGGCTTCGTTTTTGGATCGTCGCCATTTTACGATCAGCAAAACGCACAAATCAACCGATCCGCACCACTTTCAATAGAGAATATAAGTTGAGAATTTTCGCGAGCGTCTTATTTTTTAATAATGAAAAACCGGTCCGAAGAGAGCGAAGGCGAACGAATGCAGGCTTTGCAAAGTTACGACATTCTCGACTCCGCGCCCGAACGGGCGTTCGATGACTTCACCGAGATCGCCTCCTATATTTGCCAGACGCCGGTGGCCCTCATCACCTTCGTAGACAAAGACCGACAATGGTTTAAATCCCAGAACGGCCTCCGCGTAAATCAAACGCCACGCGAACAAGCCTTTTGCGACCACACGATTCTGGGCGACCGGGTGATGGTCGTCGAAGACGCACGATGTGACTCGCGCTTCTACACCAACCCCTTGGTGACGCATGATCCGCACATCCGCTTTTACGCCGGGGCACCGTTGATCACTCACGAAGGGTTCGCCCTTGGTTCACTCTGTGTCATCGACTCGAAACCAGGTACCTTGGATCCCAAAAATGAGAGGGTCCTCGAAGCTCTGGCGCGGCAAGTGGTCGCACAGCTCGAACTACGTAGAACGTCGCGCTTGCTCGCCGAGTCTCTGGGCCGTGTCAAAGTGCTCCAAGGTCTGCTGCCGATTTGTCCGCATTGCAAAAGCATCCGCAACGATCAGGGCTACTGGACTCGCCTAGAAAGTTATCTCCTGACCATGTCCGAAGCCAATCTAACGCATTGTATCTGCGACGACTGCATGGCGCATCACTATCCGGAAGTCTACGCGGAACTCCAGATTGAAGAAGGCGTATGAGTTGAGCTCAGCCTACTTGGAAGGCGCAAACATCTCGTCCTTCGGATCGCCGCCGCTGAGCACGTAAGCGAGCAGATCGAGCACTTCATCCTTGGTCAGCATGTTGAGCAACATTGGCGGCATGGAGGACACCTTCGACACCTCCATGCTCACGACCTCTTTGCGGTCGACGTTCACCCGTTAGTTCGGATCGGTCAGGTCCAGCATTCCGAGGTTGGTTGGCAAAACGAAAAATCCTTTTCCGTGGAGATCGGGTTCCTTTTTGTACTGGGAACCGGTACTATCCGGAAAAAGTAGACTGCCATGAAACGATTCCCGATCTATCTCCTCTTCCTGTTCCTTGGCAGCCTCGTGCCCGCCCAGGAACCCGCCAAAGAAGCCACCGACACCGTGAAGAGCGCCGCCGCGCTTGAGGCCGCGTTCTCTGCCATGCTCAAAAACGCGACGCTGAAAGGTAGCTGGGTGCCGATCACTGGCGGAGCGACCGGCGGCGAAAAGTCAGACGGCTACCGGATCGCCCGCGCGGAAAAAATCGACGGGCACCAATGGCGGATCGTCTCGAAGATGAAACACAAGGGCAAGGAAATCGAGTACCCGATGATGGTTGAAGTCCGATGGGCCGGCGATGTCGCGGTGATGAGCTTGGATGATGTTGCGGCGGGGCGCGGACGAAAATACTCGGCCCGGGTGATGTATCACAACGACCGCTACGCCGGAAGCTGGTGGAGCCAGACGCAAGCCGGCGGTTTGCTAAGCGGCGCGATCACTCGATCGACGACCAAGTAGGTCGGTGCCGCCTGCAGTTTACCGACCTCGTGGACCCAATCCAAACGCGGAATGGGTTTTGGAACTTTACCTTACTCACGCGCCAGCCGGTCAACCTCGCCCCGAGGTACCTTAATAGTGATTCCTGCATTGGTGATTTCCACAGAATTATCGTTAGAATATTCAAATGCATATTCTTGGTCTCCATCTTTCCACGTAAGAATTCGGTCCTCCGAGTCATACTCTTTTGTAGAGATAGTCTTCCCGTTCTGTTTTTGCGTAATGACCTTCCCACGCTCCGAGCGCTCGAAGATGGCAATCCAGCCACTCGATGCCTCGATGCGCTTGGTGCGACCCTCCTCGTCGTAGTTGTAGGTTTCCCAAGTCCGGACCTTATCTCTCACCGTTTCAATGCGCTTCGGTTTGAAATATAATGCTCCAGGCTCCCTGTGATAGATGGTGGAGTGCCGCATGTTCGGAGTTGAAATTTCCAATGTCCCTTTAAGGATATCCATATCACGAAAATAAATCGCACCATTTTCCCGTTCCAATTGAAAAGTCGGTCGGTTGCTAGGGCGAGGCTGGATGACGACTTTTCCCAAGTGCGTCGCGGTCACGATGCCGGTCATGTTCAACCAGGAAAACGACGCCTTTTCTGGAACGTTCTGTCGTAGCGTCGTTCGCAAGCCGTTCCGCTCCAAAGAAAACTCAAATAGACTCTTTTGATGGCTCTGTTTAACGACGAGATTCGCAGGCGTCCGGTAGTCCAGAACAGTCAATTCTTTCGACTCGTTGCGAACAGAAAAAAGTCCGTTTTTTTGATGTACAGTGCAGATGGGTTCGCCGGTCTGTTCATCTTCCAACGATACAACCTCACCGCGGTTGTCGTAATTCCAGACGATGGTTCGCCCTCTGGGATACGACAACGAATGCAGGCGCCCGTCTCGATAGGACGATCGCCACCCTGAGTTGCTCTGCATCTCGAACAACGCGCCATTGTCCTTAACTTGGGCTTGCCAAGCATGATCGGAGGAGCGCCATCCCCCCTGCGGTTCAGGGCCAAAAAACAACGTTTTACCGCAGACAAGCGTGACCCTCCAAAGGGACGCTTTGGCCTTCGTGGCCTTGGCGGCGAAGGCGGTAAGTTCAGAGAGACAACGGAGATCATCGCATGCCGGCCCTGCCTCAGAAAACTGGAGCCGCAACGGAATCGGAGGGTCGTCCTGATTCAACACGCCGAGTTCAAAGCTGGTCTCAAACGTTCCATCCTCTAAATTCGCGGAGAAAAACCGCTGTGAGGGAACGAAGGGCGAATCCCCAGAATACACCAATGATGGAACGCCGGCGACGATACTAAAAAAAGACAGGAGGACTATTTTCATGGATCAGGATATTGAGATAGAAATGTACGAACATTGCGAACAAGCCAAATGCCACGGTCATCAGAGGCCTTCGCGTTTTTCAGATCCAACTTCTCAATATCGGGCTGACGCATTCCCGGTAAAACCCCTGCATTGAATGACTTCGAATGCAAGCGTACGGCGTAAACACTGCCATGTTCCATGAGATATTCGTCGCGAATATTTGGCCGAAGTACTCGAGTACATCCTAACAGCACAGGTGCCCTCGGAAATTTTTTGGCGAAATCGCTATTGAATAATAAGAAAATCTCATCGCTTCCCTGCGGTGATACGACACGACGGACAAGATTCGATGCGACGCCGTCCTGATAGAGCAAGCCTATCGAGAACTGTGATTTATTTACCTGCCAAGAATACTGCCCTCGACTTAAGAGAGCCGCACGCAACTTCTTTTTCGAAGGCGCGTTCTGGTAGGTCCAGAAAAACCCACCAACATCCTTTTGTTGAATAGCGTTTTTGACCTGTAATTTATGTCCTTCCTCCATCGGCAACAGGACCATTCGATCTCGAACGGCCTGCTGATCGCGCTCAAGGCTATTTCCTGCAGACGAGGCGTGGAGCCAACAGTTTGGCTGTGCGTAGTATCGAAGAGACTCCTTGCTGTTACCCACCGAAGCGTCGGAAAATACCCAGTTGTCAAATTGGCCGAATTTGTTTGTAGAAACTGTCCCATGGGCCGTGACAAATGTCTGATCTGTCATGCCATTCAAATGGAACTGGAAAACGTTGGTTGCTGAACCCGAAGCAGGCCACAAAGTCGCATGGATCGGCGGCAAATCGTTGGGGCCGAAATGGCCGACCATCTGTGCCCATACTTGGCAAGGGCAGAGGAATAAAAGTCCCAAGAAAAATGGTCTCATCGCGCCCCCCTAATAGCAGGTGATTGGCGAAGGCGGCGGATCAATATAGCCCCCGGGTTCAGAGGGTTCAATTCCTTCTGTCTCGTAAGCAACTTCATAAGCCGTGATATAGGCCGTAGAGGAGATCAGAAACAAGAAGATTGCAGAAACGAGGCAGAGTGAGTGTGATTTTTCATGTTTATTTCAGGCCATGGTGTTCGGGGCGTAAGTTGAACAAATTTCGGATTCGAACACGCGTTTCCGGTGGTACACCGTCGGCATTGTAGGCAGCAACGATTTGAGGGAGAATTGGCCATCCCAACTGAAATAGATATCATCAGGGCAGTCCAACTGAGGTGCAACCGGAGCTTCACCAGGAGCCGTTTTTTGGCAGTACGTTCCGCCTTCTGTTTGCCTGTACATTCGGAGCTGTGTTAGACTCCCAAGTATGAATCGACGTATCCTCACCCTGCTCCCCGTTCTTTTCGGACTCGTTCTTCTCCTTGGCTGTTCCAGCGATGACAACCCGATCGGCGGGGAGGAAGTGGACACTGACTATAACTTGGAAGGCACGTGGGACGCCGAAACGGAAACCGGCCGCCTGTTTGTCATGCGGATTCTCAGCCAAAACGGCGCCGCCCTCGCTGGCGACATCTCGGCCGATGGCAGCAAAGTCGGACTCGCCGGCCGGATCAACGGCGACACCGTCGAAATCCAAGCCAACTTCCAGCCGACCATTTTCTTCGACGCCGACCTCACGCTCGATAGTAGCCAAATGGTCAACGGCTTGATTTCCGACGCCAACGGTACCTCCGCCGACCGCTTTGCCGCGATTAAGCGCTAGGCGTCCCTTCGAGTTCACGGTCGGAGAAGACGAATTCGACAGCCTTAGAAGGACTGTCGTTACAATAGTTACAATACGGCCTTTAAGGCCGTACTACAGAAGGCTTCGGCCACTGTCTAAAATAGTACCCACTTCCAGCGGGTATCGCAACGACGCGCTTTCAGCGGGTCGAGAGTTTGGAGAGAAGGCTTGTAGAGAGAGTTTGCAGTGAGTTGGCCAATCATTCGCCTGAGGTGCCTCTTATCCAGCTTTCAGGCCGGACTGAGAGAAATGCCCCACACACACTCCCACGGACCAGCAGGTAGCCTCCCGCCCCCAGCCGGTGGCAACATTCTTGGCATCCCTGAGCCAAGCTTAGGCAAACCAAAAGATGACAGGAGGTGAAATTCCGCGTATGAACTTGGTACTTACTTTTATACACAAGACCCCTAACTACACCTCTGTTCCAATGGATATTAGCCTCAAATCTTTTTGCTACGAAGTGCCCAACGCACTTTCCCCGTACAAGTCCCTGCTCGATCAAAGCAGCACGGCCCTTGGCACCTACCACGACCAATCAAAAGCCGCCCCCGTTAAAGCCTCGCTCGCCGAGATTCAAAACCGTCTCGGCAACCTGTACGACCGACTCGAAGGACAAAACACCTATCTCCTTATTTTCGGCCCGCTCAAATCGGGTAAGTCCACGCTGATGAACGCCATCAGCAAAGGCTACGTCAGCGAGGTCACTAGCCTGCCCGCCTACCCCTGCCTCGTGTACGTGAAAAACGCGGCCACCCCGAAATACTCGGCCACCGCCTACAACGGCAAAACCGAAGTCATCGAAGGCGGCGGCGTCGGCTTGAAAAAACGCATCGACGCGGCCCACCTCGATCTCGGCAAACGACTGCTCGAAGTCGAGAAAGGCGGCGAGGAGTTCGACCCGCGCGTGCACGCGACTTCCGCCATCCGCCGCGTCGACATCGAACTGCCGGCCGAGGAACTCGGTAATTCCGGCATCGTTCTGGTTGACACCCCCGGTCTCTATACGCGGATGAAGTTCGGCTACGGCCTGATGACCCGCGAGTTCCGCAACCATGCCGCCTGCGCCGTGTTTGTGGTGAAAGCCGAGAACCTGTTCTTCGAACAGGTGTTCGCCGAGTTCGAAGACCTGCTCAAGGTGTTCAGCCGCATTTTCCTGGTGGTGAACATCGACGCCAATAAAAAAGACCTCGCCCCCGATGGCAGCCTGAAACCCTCGGTGGAAGCGGCCCAACCAACCAAACTCATCGACGCCTTCGAGGCGCTGGCGATGAGTGTACCGCTCAGCGAAGCCTACCACGAAGGCCGGCTCAAAATTTACACCGCCGACCTGCTTACCGCCGCACAAGGCCGCCTCTCAGACGGAAAAGCTGGGCGGAAATCGCCAGAATTCGAACGGTTTATGGGCGATCTCACCGAGTACCTCCACAGCAGCGACTACTTGCTGGAGTTCATGAAGGATAGCCTGAAGCAAGGCGAGGCGATCTCGGATGAGACCTTCAAACTGCTGGTCACCGACTTTGGCGGCGAACTGGAAAAAGATCGGCTCGACCTCGAACGCGAGGAACGCGACCTCAACGGCAAACTGAAACGGATCGACGAAGTCGCCCGCGTAAACTGGACCAAGTCGCTCGGCACGATCGGCGAAGCCTCGCAAAAGGATATGGATTCGGTGGTCAAGACCCGCCGCGCCGAAGTCGAACGCCAGTTCGAGCAAGACATCGGACAATGGATGCAAAGCGGTGACAGTCTGTCGGCGCTGCTCGAAGGCAAAATCCGTCCCACCCTCGACAACGCGCTAACGAAGACACACCAGGAAGGCCTAGAAAAAGTCCGCCGCGAATGCAGCGCCCCGCTCGGCGGCGCGCAGCTAGCGCCCGGCGATGTGGAGAGTTTCAAATCTCTCGGGATTTCGCTCGAAGACATGGGCGAGGCCTTGTCCCAAAACGTCGGCAAAGACGTGAAGCTGAACCGCGCCAGCTTCGCGCCGGCGGCAGGCGATCTCGCGGTGAAGAAACGCTTTCTCGACTATCTCCTGTTCCGGTCGCGCAAATCGGTGGCCAATAAACTGTTTGGCGGCGCGGACAATTCGGACGCCGGCATCCCGCCGGCAGTAAAACTCAAACGCCTCGGCCCCGAGTTCCAAACCTCGTTGATGACCCAGCTGCGTGGCCACGTCGGAGAAGCCTTCAAAGGCGTTCGGCAAGGCGCGATGACCGGCCCCGTCAAAGCCTACCAAACCGCCTACACCAACGAAGTGCGCGAGAAGACCAAAACCCTCGACACGGTCCTGCGCGAACAACGGCGCACTGTCGAATCGAAGATGCGCAACGTCTCCGACGTCACCAAGCACATCGGCAAAGTGGAAACCGCCTCGTCATCGCTGATGAAATCGATCGGCAAACTGCGCAGCGCTTTCCTCTCGCCCGACGGAAAAACCATCGCAAAACCGAAGACCCCGTCGCAACTCGGGTCGAGCGCTCCGGCTGCGCGAGCGGCGACCACGGTGGCTGGCACATCGAGCCGTATCACGACCAGCAAGGCGGCGGACAGCACAGGCGTAAAGACGCCGGAGCAAAAGCCCGCCTCCCCTTCCAGTGCATCGTCCGCGTCCAAGGCGCCGTCCAGTTCGGCCTCGAGTTTCACCAAACCCGCGAGTGGGAAATCGCCTTCGACGGGTCCGGCAAAATCCGCAGCAGACAAAACGAAGCCCGCACCGTCTTCAAGTCCCACGCCGTTGAAAGACAAGTCATCCGTCTCCGGGAGCCCCAACCCCCTCGGTTCTTCGAACCCCATTGGCACATCCAGCACCCCGGCAAAATCGGAGCCCCGCAAACCGTTGGGCGAGAGTTCCAGTTCGAACATGCCCAGTAAAAGCGGCCCATCTGAGCCGGTAAAGCCCGCTCCCCAAAAGCCCCTTGGCTCCACCAGCGGCTTCACCCCGAAAAGCAGCACCTTGACGCCGGAAAGCGCGCCGCCGCAAAGGAGTTTCCCGACGACACCCGCACAAACACCCGCACAAACACCCGCAGGGACACCGCCCAAGCCTGCGGATCCGTCGGGTCCGAGTTCGATTGTAGAAAAGGCCAGCAATGCAATGAAGCCGCAAGGGCCGAAGACCACCTCGCCTAAAAGCATTCCGGCCAAGCCTCCCAGCTACGCGAACCCTGCCAAGTCAGCGAATCCGTCCAAACCCGCCGACATCACGTCCAAACCCGCCGAAACGACCAAACCTAGCAGCACGTCCAAGCTGGGTGATACGTCCAAAACAAACCCGCCCGCCCCCACCTCTCCGCCAAAAACGCCAGAGAGTTCCACGAGTGCATTCACCCCCAAGCCCCCACCCAAGACGACTGGCCATTCCACTGGAGCACTTCGGCAGGACAAGCCCACCGAAGCAAAAGAACCGTACTCTAAACCGGAAATCGCGAAACCCATTGATTCCAAGAAACCGCTCGAACCAAAGAACCCGTTAGGATCCACCAGTGCGTTCAATCCAAGAACGACGCCCTCGAACGCAGGTGATGCATCGGCGAAACCGACCAGCAACCCGCTGAAACCCAAGTCGACTCAAACGCCAAGCGACAAACTAAAACCGATCGACAAACCGGATTCAACCAAAGGCCCTGCCTCGGGTCCAATCGTCAGACCAGAAACCCGAGACCGGAAGGATCCGAACTATGGGAAACGCTGGAAACCCGACGCTCAGCGCCCAAAACCCGAGGACGATCAAAAATAACCGGAGGAACTCATCCCCTACGCGCAAACGGCTTCGCAGATTCTGCGAGGCCGTTTTTCATTTTTTACAGGAATGGAACGTCTGCCGAACTGACACCGCCGAGCAAGGAGGTACGGACGCAAAGGTTGGCCTGCCTCACCTGCCAAGGTTTGAAATTTGAAATTCAAAATTTGAGATCAACCTGCCCGCAGGGCTCAAAACCACTGACCACTGATCACTGATTACTCCCCACTACTAATCACTCCTCCACCCCCAACTCCTTCACCTTCTCGAACCCGCTAAAATCCGTGGTCGGCCACACCTGATAAACCTTCGCCTCATTGGTATGCCGATGGAACTCGAGCACGAAAAACCGGCGCTGGGGATAGGCCGACATGATCTCCAGATTTCGAGCCAAGCCGAGTTCGTCCCGCTCCGGTTGCGTATACGCCGAGTCGAAGGCCAGCATGTCGACCCCATGCTGGACGTAAACCACATCGCCGTTGAAATCCGGCCGGTTGCGAACGAAGCCCGCCGTGTAATACGGGCAATAAAAGCCATGCTCCATTTTCTTCAAGTCGGGTGCCATCTCGCCGTTCGGCCAACGCGGCGGTGCCGTTATAAACACCACCGAATGTGACACATCGAAGCGCTCCTCCATTTCCAAAACATACGGAAGGTAGTCGCCGTAGACTGGCGTGTAGCGCGACAATTGATGTGGCAGCGCAATCGTCAACGCGAAGGCTACGCAGGCCAAGGCCGCGCCGACAAACCAACGCCGCTGGGATGCGTTTGGGATGAAGAACACTCGCGCCAACGGGATAAACAAGAAGGGCATGCCTGCGGCCAGATAACGCGCGCGAAAAAAATACGCGTCGTGAAATTTGAAATGGAAGAACACGGCCAGCGCCACCACCGGCAGCAAACACCACGCGTCCCACCAGCGTGCGCGGCGGCAAAAAAACAGGGCGGCCAAAACCAAACAGCCCGACACCGGCCAACCCAGCAGGCGATCGTCACCGTAGCGGATCCGATCGCGCGTTCCCGCGTGGGCTTCCGCCGCGCCAACGCCCTTCGGCGCATCCACCTCAAACGCGCCAAAGCCTCGATGCGCGTCCTCGTCCATCGCCACCACATGACCCGGGGTCAGCCAATCCCCAGTCACCAAATTCTGCCAGCCCATCAAGCCGATCCCGCCAATCGCCAAACCCGCAACGGCCGCCAACGCCCCCTTGCCGAAGCGCTGCCATCCCGCGAGCGCAGAGAGTGGAATCACCACCATACAAAGCCCGACCACCAAGCCTGTGGCGGGG
>Ga0079203_1003230_pt1 | contig 10321 bp, 9 predicted proteins | sample PorBlaMBantryBay_FD_68602 | JGI IMG/M metagenome (GOLD analysis project Ga0079203, IMG submission 68602) | Marine algae microbial communities from Bantry Bay - Bantry Bay, Ireland | ecosystem: Host-associated > Algae > Red algae > Blade | place: Bantry Bay, Ireland
ATCCAGATGGATCATATAGTAAAATTCCTCAAGTGGGAAATGTGGTAATAGAAAGTGATGTTGAGGTAGGTTCCAATACGACTATCGATAGAGCGACCATGGGCTCCACCATCATCCGCCAGGGTGCTAAGCTGGATAGTTTACTAATGATAGCCCATAATGTTGAAGTGGGACAGCATACTGTAATTGCAGCCCAAGCTGGTATCGCTGGAAGTACTAAAATAGGTGACAGATGTGTCATTGGCGGTCAAGTGGGCATAGTAGGGCACGTAGAAATTGCTAATGGTACCCAGGTTCAAGCACAATCAGGGATCAATAAATCACTAAAAAAGGAAAACGGAAAATGGTACGGTTCTCCCGTCATTCCTTACATGGATTACCTAAAATCCTTCTCTATTTTTAGGAAATTGCCTAAAATCGAAGAAAGACTTCGGAATTTGGAGAAAAAAGAAGGCTAACTGTGTTCGACGCCTATTGATAATTAGTAGATTTACACGAATTTTGCAAACTTAGATGAAACAACATACTCTTAAGAAATCTTTTTCCTTTACTGGCTTCGGTTTGCACACTGGTGCAGAATGCACTATTAAGTTCAATCCAGCTCCAGCTAATCATGGTGTTAAATTCAAAAGGACTGACTTAGATGCAGAAACGCTTATAAAAGCGGATGTAAATAGAGTAAGCTGCACAGTAAGGTGTACTACAATCGGAGTGGAAGAAACATCCATAAGTACAATAGAGCACGCATTATCAGCTTGTTATGCTTTAGGTTTAGATAATCTATTAATAGAGTTGGATGGGCCAGAGGTGCCAATCTTGGATGGAAGTGCGAAAGAAATTGTAAAAAAGATAAAGAAAGCGGGCTTAGAAGAGCAAGATGTGGAGCAAGAAGTATTTGTGATCACCAAAAATATTACCTACAAAGACCCTGATACGGGCGCCGAAATTACGGCCATACCACATGATGGATTCAGCTTGACGGTTATGCTTGATTTTGATTCAACAGTATTGGGTACCCAATACGCTCAATTAGATAATCTGGCAGACTTTGCTGAGCAAATAGCACCATGCAGAACTTTCGTTTTCGTTAAGGAACTAGCTGCTTTAATAGATCAAGATCTAATAAAAGGAGGGAATTTAGATAACGCTATTGTTATTGCTGATACATCCCACACTAAGAAAGATTTAAAGAGTCTGGGTAAAAAATTGGGAAAAGATGATCTCAAAATCGAAAAAGAGGGTGTACTAAATACTACAAAATTACGTTTTCAAAATGAGCCAGCTAGGCATAAATTGCTAGATTTAATAGGGGACTTGTCCTTAACAGGTACTAGAATCAAAGGAAAAATCATAGCAAAGAAGCCGGGCCACAAGATAAATGTTGCCTTTGCGAAAGAATTAAAACAGCATATATCGGAAAATAGAAAGCTTCGTGGTAAGCCAAATTATAATCCTACTATAGAACCTATCCTCACCACAGAGGATATTAAGCGTATGATCCCCCATCGATACCCTTTTTTATTGGTGGATAAAATAATTGAATTATCAGATAGCCACGTTGTGGGAATCAAAAACGTTACTTTTAATGAGCATTTCTTTCAAGGCCATTTTCCAGGAAATCCAGTGTTTCCAGGAGTTTTACAAATGGAAGCTTTAGCTCAAACAGGAGGTATCTTAGCTCTATCAACTGTCGAAGAACCAGAATTATGGGATACTTATTTCATAAAAATTGATAAATGTAAGTTTAAAAACAAAGTAGTACCTGGAGATACCTTAATTTTGAAAATGGTATTATTGGCACCAATCAGGAGAGGAATAGTTCAAATGGAAGCCATAGCCTATGTAGGTGACAAAATTGTTTCCGAAGGCGAACTGACAGCTCAAATTGTTAAGCGTAAATAATTTAAATGAAAACCACAGAAAAAGTTAACGGCAATCTTGCTTATATCCACCCTGAGGCCAAAATAGGCCACAATGTGAGTGTTGGCCCTTTTACATATATTGACAAAGATGTCACTATTGGGGATAATACTTGGATTGGACCTAACGCTACAATTTTTAATGGTGCAAGAATTGGCGCTAATTGTAAAATTTATCCAGGAGCTGTCATTGCGGGTACACCACAAGATCTAAAATATAAAGGCGAGGAAACACTTGCTATTATCGGTGACAACACTACCATCAGAGAATATGTTACCGTCAATAAAGGAACTAGCTATGCTAATAAGACCCAAGTCGGTAGCAATTGCCTTTTGATGGCATATGTACACATCGCGCATGACTGTATCCTTGGGGATAATGTTATCCTTGCTAACAATGTAAACCTTGCAGGTCATGTAGAGATCAATGATTGGGCTATACTTGAAGGTTTAGTTGCTGTGCAGCAGTTCCTAAAGATAGGTGCGCATAGTTTCGTAGCTGGAAATACTATGGTGCGTAAGAGCGTTCCTCCATTTGCTAAGGCAGCAAGAGAACCTATCTCTTATGCCGGTGTAAATTCTGTGGGTCTTTTACGTAGAGGTTTTACGGAAGATCAAGTCAAGCAAATTCAAGACATCTATCGTATACTCTATATCAAAACCAATAATACGACACAGGCATTATTAGAAATTGAGACGAATATTGATGTAACTAAAGAACGAGATCAAATTCTTAGTTTTATCAAAAGTGCAGACCAAGGTATTATGCGTGGTCTTCGTTCATCTAAAAATAAGTAGCATTGTCTTGTCATAAGCTTGTATTAGATGATGTAGGAAAGAAATTTCAATACAAGTGGATTTTTAAAGGTGTAGACATTGAATTGCAAAGTAGGGACATCCTATCAGTTCGCGGGGATAATGGCTCTGGTAAGTCTACCTTACTAAAGATTATCTCTGGTCATCTATCTCCCAATCATGGGCAAGTGAAATATTCAGATAATCAACACGATAAGATTGATAGGGATGATATCTATCAAGAAATCACCTTTGCAGCACCCTATATCAATCTATTATCAAGGTTGGAGCTTACGGAGTGCTTAGATTTTTATCAAAAATTTAAACCCCTCAAAAGTGGACTGGATACAGAGCAGGTCATAGATATGATGGGATTAAAAGCATCTGCACACAAGCAATTACGATTTTATTCGTCTGGAATGCTTCAACGAGTAAAGCTAGCTATGGCAATTTGTGCCGAAAGCAGCTTACTTATTTTGGATGAGCCTACCTCTAATCTAGATGATGCAGGTATCAAGTGGTATCAAAAAACCTTACGGCAATATAGCCATGATCGTATCGTCGTCATCGCTTCCAATGTTGAACATGACTTCGAAATGTGTAATAAATCAATATCAATTCTAGACTATAAGAAAAAGAATGCTACGCTTGCATAAAATGTATTATAGCTTTTCGCTAATATCCTGAAGAAAACCTTTGAGCTCATTAAGCTTTTGTAGCGCCTGGTATTTTCTTTCTAATTTTGTTTTGTTGGATTCTATTTCTAGTTGGGCACCTTTGAGTGTGAAGCCTCTTACTTTTACTAAATGGTAAATAATACTAAGTTGCTCGATATTTTTTTTGGTGTACTTTCTTTCACCCTTACCATTCTTATGTGGCTTGAGAATTTCGAACTCCGACTCCCAATATCTGATGAGGGATTTTGAAATATCAAAGAGCTTGGCTACCTCTCCAATGGAATAGTATAATTTTTCGTCGCTTAGTGTTTTAATATCCATAGGTGATAGGCATAAGTTTCCTAAAATTAATTAATCCACACAACTAATTGAAATTTTAGCTTTCTAATTTTTTGATTAATAGACTATTAGTCTTTTTCGGATTAGCTTTTCCTTTTGAACGTTTCATGATTTCACCCATGAAAAAACCTAGCAATCCTTTTTTACCTCCTTGGTATGCGATCACCTTATCGGGAAAATTTTGGATAACCTCATCTATCCATGTGTCTAACTCACCTTGATCCGAAGATTGCAGAAGTCCCATTTGTTCAGCTAATTTTAGAGCGGGTGTATCTGGTTTGAAGATCATTTTTTCAAATAGCTTTTGATATGCAATGCTAGTACTGATGGTGTTTTTCTCTATCAAAGCCAGCATTTCATCTAAGGGCGCATATCCTAAGGCAAGCTCATTCAATGGCATCTTTTTGTCATTACAAAATGGAAGAATTTTATGGATTAGCAGATTAGCAAATGCTTTCGGCCTAGTAAAATTTCGAGCGTAGTCTGAAAAGTACTTAGCCACTTTAGGTTCAGCTCCAATGATCTTTGCATCTGCTCGACTCAGACCATACTTTTCGATTACTACAGCTTCAAACTCCCAAGGAAGAATCCCTAAGTTCTCTTTCTCTAGATCTATTTGTTTTTTACTGATCAAGAGTGGAGGTATGTCTGGATCTGGAAAATATCGATAGTCAGGGGCATCTTCTTTAGATCGTAGTGGTGTAGTTATACCTGTATCGGGGTTGAAGTTGAGTGTATTTTGAGAGACTATGCCTCCCTCATTCATTATCTTGATCTGTCGCTTCGCTTCATAGGTGATGGCCTGCCGAGCAAACTTCATGGAATTTACGTTCTTGACCTCACATCGATTGTTGTATTCTTTTTGTCCAACTGGCCTCACCGATACATTGACATCACAGCGTAGAGAGCCTTGCTCCATATTTCCATCGGAGATGTCCAAGTATCTTACGAGTTGTCTCAATCGATGTAGAAACTCTTCGACCTGTTCACCAGATCTAAAGTCGGGCTCAGTTACAATCTCTAATAAGGGTGTTCCTGCTCTATTGTAATCTAAAAGCGTCTTCTGAGGATCGAGGTGGTGAATGGATTTTCCAGCATCTTCCTCTAGATGAGAATGGTGCAGACGTATCTGGTGCTCATCGTCAAGCTGTACACTCCCACCAGTCAAAACAGGATTCCCATCCTGAGTAATCTGATAACCTTTAGGTAGATCAGGGTAGAAGTAAGCCTTACGATCAAAGGTGCTACTTGGGTTAATTTTGCAGCCTAGCGCTAGCCCAAGACGTATCACTTTAGGAATTAATGCAGCATTGATTTTAGGCAGTGTCCCAGGATGTCCCAACGAAATAGCACTCACCAGTGTATTTGGAGCAGATCCGAAATAGGTACTGTCTCCACAAAATATTTTGCTTTGGGTATTTAGCTGGACGTGGACTTCTAATCCTATGATGGTTTCAAATGCTACATTCATAATAGACGCAAAGGTATAGCAAAGAAGCGAATACAGCAAGAGACCAAAAAACTAGTCTTTTAATAAAAAAAGGTGTTTTACGTAAAATCAGAAATTAATCGAAAGACTGATTAATCTTAGATGCTGAATCCACAAGAGATTGATACTCTTGAGCTGATAAGCCATCCATACAGAAATTTATAGGATCGACCTTCTTATTATTATGAATCACTTCATAATGCAAGTGAGGCGCCGTAGAAGTACCTGTATTGCCAACCGTTCCAATGATTTGCCCTCTGGTTACTTTGTCTCCCGCTTTCACAGCTACAGAACCCATGTGTGCATACAAAGATTGGTAGCCATAGCCATGATTGATAATAACATGTGTTCCGTATCCAGATTTTTTCTTAATGATTTTTTCGATCTTGCCAGCACCAGTAGCTTGAATGTCAGTTCCTTTTGGACAAGTGAAGTCCATACCCTTATGCATTTTCAAACGCTTGAAAATCGGGTGCATTCTCATTCCGAATCCAGAAAGTGCACGGATATTTCTCTTTAGTTTATCCTCTCTGATTGGCTTTATCGCCGGCATTGCAGCCAATTTTTCTTCTCTTAGCTTCGCCTCATCTTCTAGCTTATCTAAAGACTCAGATTGGAGCGCTAGCTGTCTTTTTAATTTATCCGCTTTTTGCTGTGCAGATTGTAGTAGTTCACCTGTTGATTTATAATTGGTGATGAAATCATATTTTTCAGATCCACCTTGTCCACCGTTCCAAATCTGATCATCTAAAGGATCCATTCCGAAAACTACTCTATGTACATTCGCATCACGATCTTGGATGTTATCCAAAACTTTAGACATCTTGTCAACTTGATCGCTCATAGCGATATGCTGCATTTCTAATTGCTGAATTTCACGAGATTGCGCTCGCTCAAAAGGAGATGGCACCAGATAATATAGTGCAACTGACAATAAAGCACTGAGTACTAGAATTCCTAAGGCAGAATATATTTTCGCCTTTAATGGTGTTTTAAGTTTTTCGTATCGTAGAGTTTGTTCGTTATAGTAAAACTTCTCTTTTCTCATGATCCGATTTTAAATAGGTACCAAATTGCTACATTTGTGGCAATATTAGTGGGGTACCGTTTATCTTTTGTATTATAGTATGTTTAACTGTATTGTTAAACGGCTACAAAAATAAAAGGGTTTGGGATTAAAGCAAAGATTTTAACTACTAGTTTATCAAAATGACCTATTTATCTCGAACTTGGCACCTTTTATTACAGTACAATTAATGCATAAAGACTTCTAAGATGAAATCGAGTGAAATCAGACAGCAATTTTTAGACTTTTTTGCTTCGAAAGAACACAAAATAGTACCTTCTTCTCCTATTGTGAATAAGGGTGATCCTACCCTGATGTTTACGAATGCAGGGATGAATCAGTTCAAAGACTATTTTCTCGGCAATAAACCAGCTCCCGTTTCTAGGATAGCTGATACCCAAAAGTGTCTTCGAGTCTCTGGAAAACATAATGATCTTGAAGAGGTGGGTATTGATAGTTACCATCACACCATGTTTGAGATGTTGGGTAACTGGTCTTTTGGAGAATACTTTAAAAAGGAAGCGATCGCTTGGGCTTGGGAATTACTTCATGGCGTTTTCAAGATAAATAAAGACGACATATACATTACGGTTTTCGAAGGAGATACGACGGATGGCCTAGAAGCAGACGAAGAAGCAGTTGAGTTTTGGAAAGAGTGGGTGTCGCCGGATCACATATTATACTTTGACAGAAAAGATAACTTCTGGGAGATGGGTGCTGCTGGCCCCTGCGGACCTTGCTCAGAAATCCATGTAGATATCCGAACGCCAGAGGAGAAGGCAAAGCAAAGTGGTAAGGAGTTGGTCAATATGGATCATCCACAAGTCATAGAAATTTGGAACTTGGTCTTCATTCAATATAATCGAAAGGCAGATGGAACCTTAGAAAATCTTCCAGATAAGCATATCGATACAGGGATGGGTTTTGAACGCCTGTGTATGATCTTACAAGGGAAGACTTCCAACTACGATTCTGATGTATTCACACCTTTCATCCAATTTATAGAAAAGGAAAGTGGCGTCAAGTACACATCTAACTACGACTTGAGTGCTAAGTCTGATATTGCCATGCGTGTGGTAGCTGATCACTTACGTGCAGTATCATTCACGATCGCCGATGGACAGTTACCTTCTAACACTGGAGCTGGCTATGTGATACGTCGTATTTTGAGAAGAGCAGTGCGATACTACTATAGTTTCTTAGATGTCAAGGAGCCGCTACTACATAAAATGTTGCCGCTACTTGTATCTGAATTTGGATCCGTATTCCCAGAGTTACAGAAACAGCAAGACATGGTTACCAAGGTGATTCTTGGAGAAGAGAAAGCATTCTTGAATACCCTCGAAAAAGGAATCAACCGTTTCAATTCTCTAGATACTTCAAGTGGAAAAATAAGCGGGACGGATGCTTTCGAATTATTCGATACGTTTGGTTTCCCGATTGATTTGACTAGATTGATGGCAAGTGAGAATGGTGTAGCTATAGATGAGATGGGATTTGAAAAAGCATTGGCAGAGCAAAAAAATAGATCTAGAGCAGATGCAAAAAAGACGGTAGGAGATTGGACAGAGCTCAAGGACGACCCTAGTGTTGAATTCCTGGGTTATGATACTTTAGAAGTGACAGATGCCCAAGTTATCAAATACAGAACCGTCAAAGTTAAAGATAAAGATCAGTATCAGATAGTATTAAATAAAACGCCTTTCTATGCAGAGAGTGGGGGACAGCATGGTGACGTTGGTTTGCTGATTTTTGGTGAAGAAAAAATAGGCGTGCTGGACACACAAAAAGAGAATGACCTGATCGTACATGTAGTGAAGAAATTTCCAAGTTCATTTGACGGGAATATCACGGCGCAAGTTCATAAGACGAAACGAGCAGCTACAGAAAAAAATCATACCGCTGCTCATCTTTTGCATTCCGCGCTACACCAAGTATTAGGAGAGCATGCCTTGCAAAAAGGGCAAGATCTTGGCGACAAGAAATTGCGATTTGACTTTTCTCATTTTAGTAAGGTGACGGAGTTGGAGTTGGCTTCGATCGAGACTATGGTCAATCAGAAGATTCTTGAGAATATCGCCTTAGATGAGAGCCGCGATATTCCGTTGGATGAAGCAAAAGCAAAAGGAGCGATGATGCTCTTTGGAGAGAAGTACGGCGAGACGGTGCGTGTCATCACCTTCGATCCTGAATTTTCTTCAGAGTTATGTGGAGGGACACATGTCAATGCTACGGGTGAGATCGGCTTGTTCAAAATCTTGAGTGAGTCGGGTGTAGCAGCAGGTATACGTCGTATCGAAGGGATCACAGGCGAAGCTGCACACAAGCATGTCAACGCGCAAATTACTGAACTGCAAAGTATCAAAGGCTTGTTCAAAAATACGCCCTATGTAGTCAAGTCAGTCAGTGATCTTCAAGAAGAAAATAAACAGCTCAAGAAGCAAGTGGAGGAAATGATGACCGCACAAGCTCAGTCCGTCAAGCAAGACCTACTTAATACTATTCAAAATATCAATGGTGTAAATTTAATTGCTCACAATATGCCCATCCAGAACACGGATGTACTTAAAGACTTAGCCTATCAGTTGGAGCGTGAAGTAGGGGATGCAGTGATTGTATTCGGATGTGAGGTGAATGCGAAACCGCAGCTTATGGTAACGATCAGTAAGAACATCGTCGAAGAGAAATCTTTGGATGCTGGAAAAATAATTCGTGAACTAGCTAAGGAAATTCGTGGTGGTGGAGGTGGTCAAGCTTTCTTTGCCACAGCTGGAGGTAGTGATAGCTCAGGATTGGATAAAGCCATTGAAAAGGCGAAAGAGTTAGTCTAGGATTATTATTATGGGGATCCGACAAAGAGAAAGGGCTTGCAAGAAAATCTTGTAAGCCCTTTCTCTTTGTCGGCGGGCCATCCGCAGCTCACTATTCGCTCGGCCCGGCACACCATAAAAAATGGTGCTTGGTCTTCCCGATCTCCGCTGCGCTCTGATCGGGACCTGCTACTACCCCTATCCCAAGACCAGAAAAGATTTTTTTTTCGTTTACTCACGATAGGATATTGATTCAAATCAATCGATAAAATCATTAGAGTTTAATTTGACTTTGAGTGTCACTCCTAAAGAGCTTGAAATTGAATTATTAAGTAGCTATTTATATGTCGCCTCATCTATTCTGCTGGGCAGGCACGCTGTGGCTTTCTTACTTAAATAAAAGAGAAATAAGTTTTCTCAGAAGACACCGAAGAAGATTAATATCAATAGCCTTAAACAAGAAATGAATTTAAGCTCCGTAGGGTGCGATGTCTTTTCAAGAATTAAATTAAAGTACTAAATAGCTGCTGTTTGATAATATAGATTATTATTCCTCATACCCTTCCGCAAATTCCTTAAACTGCTGCATCCACTTTTCACTCTGCCCTTTAAATTTTCCTGGAAACAACTTAGACATAACCTTCATCATGATTCCATTGAATTGGGTATATACTACTTCGGAGGTGTACTCTGTTTGATTCGGACCCAGCTCACAAAATCGAGAGCTTTGCGTATTGATCATATGGGTATGTTCATACAAGGCTTTCTTTTCTTACGGCAAATTATTGACCAAAATCGTTTCGAGTAATTCAAACTTGTGCTTTCCGTCGAAGAAGATCTTGGCTTTTGCACCTTCCACCTTTTCTTGATCAATATGCTCTATCCGTACAAATCCATCCTGCCATTTTATGAAATGACTTTCATCGCTCCAAAGTTGTACTACTTTATCAATAGGCAGATTAATGATAGTCTTACAAGTGTAATTCATAATAGAAAAATATGATTTGTAATATCTAAGATAGTGTTTAGATTTTGATGGAACGCCAAGTAAGTAAAAATTACAGCGAGTATCGTAACTTTCCAGTCTAAGAAATAGGATATCTAGCTTTGGTCGAAATCTTTGCTCTTTTGACATCAATCGGCTATATATTCTTTCACCTCTTACATCTATAGTTTCGCGCCATTCATCGAATATCGCTACAGACCAAATACTTTAAATTCAATTA
>Ga0079203_1003248_pt1 | contig 10289 bp, 7 predicted proteins | sample PorBlaMBantryBay_FD_68602 | JGI IMG/M metagenome (GOLD analysis project Ga0079203, IMG submission 68602) | Marine algae microbial communities from Bantry Bay - Bantry Bay, Ireland | ecosystem: Host-associated > Algae > Red algae > Blade | place: Bantry Bay, Ireland
CCTAGATTATTTGTGTCATGTTTATCCTCCGCCTTTTTAATGCTTTTTTCTAATAAGTCTGCTTTTTTAAGCCTTCTTATGTTTTTCATAGCTCGATCATACATGGCATCAGAAGCTCCACCAGATATGAGTTTGGTGAAATGACTTTTACTATAACAAAGTTCAGCAGAAATCGAGGAGTAGTTGTGTGGACCAAATAGAGCTGACTCATATTGGTATTTACCATACAAATTCTCTAATGCGTTAATAAATGCTTGTTTTTTCTCGATTTCCATTAAATAAAGTTGTAAAAAGTTGTAAAAACAAATAAAATATTGCTTTACGGCCTTTTTTCAGTATTTAGTTTCAAATAACAAGCTTACATTTACGCTGTAATTTTTATAATAAATAACCAAAATTTAAATTTACGATGAAAAAACTTTTTACCGCACTTTTTGCTATTTTCTTTACTGGAATAGCAATAAATGCTCAAAACACAATAACAGGAGTAGTAGAAGATGAAACTGGAGGAGTGGCTATTGGAGCAACTATAATGAACACATCTAATAACTCGGGTACAGTAACAGACGTGGATGGTTCCTTTTCACTAACAGCCAATAATGGTGATGTCATAAAAGTAAGTTATATCGGCTATACGGATAAAGAATTCACCGTAATGGATGGTAAAACTGAATATACTATTCAGCTCAGTACTGGATTAGAACTGGATGCTGTAACCGTAATAGGATCTAGAGGAAAGCCGAGAACAGCACTTGAGACAGCAGTTCCTATAGATGTGATAGGAGGCGCTCAATTAGAAAACTCAGCACAGGCTGACTTGGGGCAAGTACTTCAATATGCAGCACCCTCTTTTCACTCTACTAAGCAAAACATTGGTCACGGTTCAGATCATATTGATCCAATGGCATTGAGAGGCTTAGGTGCCGATCAGACTTTAGTACTTATCAATGGTAAAAGAAGACATGCTACTTCTCTAATGAACGTAAATGGCACAGTCGGTAGAGGTCAAGTAGGTACAGATCTAAATGCCATTCCTATGGCTGCTGTAGAAAGAATAGAAATTCTTAGAGATGGTGCTGCGGCACAATATGGTTCAGATGCAATCGCAGGTGTAATTAATATTGTATTAAAAGAAAACATCGACAAAGGATCCATTTCTGTTAGAACTGGCTTTTTAACTAAGCCACCTACTATAGGTGATGAACTGAATGGCTTAATAACCAATCCCTATGCAGACATTGATGGTATAGCAGAACCTACTCAAAACGATGGAGGCGGAGAAAGTTTCCAGGTAGGTGCAAACTATGGTATTTCAATTGGAGACAAAGGAGGTTTCGCAAACCTTACGTTAAATTATATGACTAAGCAGCCATTTAATAGAATGGATGACTATACTATTGAGATGTTTAATGAAGATGATCCTCGTAGAGGAGACCAGGTGGCTGAGTTTGCGGCATTCAATCAAGGAGATCCTGATGCAATCGCAGCTTATAATGAAAAGTGGGTAGACAATTCGGCGAATAATACATTGCTTGCAGAAGATCAAAGAGGTCGGGCAATAGTAAATGAATTGAACGATCCAACGGGAAGAAGAATGGCAAGAATGGGTGGTTCTGGTGTAACAAATGCAGGTATTTTTTTAAACATGGAATTACCTCTATCAGAGCGTGCTACTTTTTATTCTTTTGGTGGATACAATTATAGATTAGGACAAGCAACTGGTTTCGTTAGAAGACCTAACCAATCAGGTAGACAATCAGGTCTATGGCCATTGGGTTTTTCTCCTCATCTAGATAGTGATATTCAAGATATATCTGGAACCTTCGGATTTAGAACTAATTTTAATGGTTGGGATTTAGACCTAAGTAATAACTATGGTAGCAATAGTTTTGGATGGACAATATTCAATTCAAATAATTCTTCACTTGGATTGGAGTCTCCTACTTCTTTTGAAGCAGGAAAATTGAAGTACTCTCAGAATGTAATCAATCTTGATGTTTCAAACGGTGTAGATGTAGGATTTCCACTAAATATAGGACTTGGTACAGAATTTAGACTTGAAAACTTTGAACAGACTTCGGGTGAAGATGAATCATGGCAAAATTATGATGGCGGAATAAAAGAAGCAGGTTCTCAAGTATTTCCAGGATATCAAAGAGGAAATGCGATTAACAAGTTTAGATTTAATTCTGGTTTATATGCAGACATTGAAGCTGAATTTACCGATGCTTTTCTTGTAGGTTTTGCATCTAGGTTTGAAAATTACTCTGATTTCGGAAGTAATTTTAGTTGGAAGCTTTCTAGTAGATATAGAGTCACTGATAATATTACTATTCGCGGTGCTTATTCTACTGGCTTTAGAGCTCCTTCTCTACCGCAGAAATACTTTAGTTCATTTACTCTGCAATTCATTTCTATCGACGATCCGATGAATCCAGGTCAAACAATTATCGATGGTGTAAATATCGCACACCTCAATGATGATAGTTTTATTACTAGACAGTTTGGTATAGAAAATCTAAAACCTGAAACTTCTACAAATATTAGTTTAGGGATGACTGCTCGTTTAGGTAGACTTTCTCTTACTGCTGATATATATCAAATAGAAATAAAAGATAGAATAGGTATAACAGGAAGGTTTAATGGTGGACAAGATGATCGATTTGCTGCCATCTTGGATCCTGCTGGTTTGTCTCAAGTACAATTTATGACCAATGCTGTAGACACAAAAACGCAAGGTGCTGATATAGTTGCTAGTTATTTCTTCCCTCTTAACAATGGTAGTTTTAAGTTAAATCTTGGAGCTAACTTTACAGAGACAAGAGTTCCAAGAGCAGCAGATGGTTCTACTATAATTAATACTGGAGAATTTTTAGCTGGATTTGAAGAAGAATTGTTTAATAGAGAAGAGGTATCAAGAATAGAAGTTGCTCAACCAAGAAACAAGATCATTCTTGGAGGGATTTTAAAGTTGGGGAACTTTTCTACTAATCTAACCTTCTCTAGGTTTGGCAAAATTGATTATGTACATCCAAGTTCTGCCGAAGTAGCTAATTCTTGGAACGGTGGAGAACTAGAAATAAGAGATCAAACTTTCACTCCAAAAGTATTAACCGATCTGGATCTTACTTATTCTATAAGTAATAATATAGACATAGGAATAGGAGGAACAAATATTTTGAATGTATATCCTGATAGACATGATCACTCTGGAAACTATAGTGGTGGTATGTTCCCATACAGTCGTAGAGTTTCACAATTTGGAATAGCTGGAGCAGGATACTACGCAAAAGCCAATTTTAAATTTTGATATTGTAATAATTAATTGTAGTAATGTTTGACAATCAGTATTAAGTTTACTTATTACTGGTTGTCATTTTTATTTAAGCAAATGAAAAGAGTAGTTTTATTGATTTTTGGGCCATTGATTTATTTGGCATTTGCATCTTCGTTGTTTTCTATTATTAATCCAGAAACTGATCGTGTTATTGGCGTCGCTTTGTGGATGATCCTTTGGTGGATAACGGAAGTAGTTTCTATTTCAGTAACTGCTTTAATACCTCTTACCTTTTTCCCTTTGATGAGTATTATGACCATTAAGGAGGTAGCTCCTTACTATGGACACCCCATAGTTTTCTTATTTTTTGGGGGTTTCATTATGGCTCTTGCTTTAGAAAAAGTAAATCTTCATAAGCGGATTGCACTTAATATTATCAATTTTACGGGTACACATCCCGATAGAGTTGTACTAGGATTTTTATTATCTACAGCATTTCTAAGCATGTGGATTAGTAATACAGCAACGACTGTTGTGATGTTACCTATAGCTTATTCTGTTATTAAGTTAATGTCATCCGATAAAGATGGTTTTACGGGAGAGGACAAGAAATTTGCTTTGAGTATCATGCTCGGTATAGCCTACGCCGCTAATGTCGGAGGGATAGCTACCATCATAGGGACTCCCCCAAATATCGTTTTGGCTGGTTTTATGGAAAGCGAGTATGGATATAATATTTCATTTGTTGGATGGATGATGATAGGTATACCATTTAGTATTTTGATGCTATTTTTTATCTATATCATTCTTACCAAATTTTTATACAAAACAAACATTGAAGCTTTTGATGGACCTACCTACCTTATTAAAGAAGAGCTCAATAAGTTAGGCAAAATAACTAGACCTGAAAAATACATAATGGTTATTTTTGCAATAGCTATTTCTCTATGGGTTTTTAAAAACAGTATCAACGGGATTTTTACAAATCTGAATCTATCAGATACCACTATTAGTATGTTAGCCGCTTTCTCTTGTTTTTGTGTTGTTCATAAAGGGGACTTTTTATTTGATTGGAAAGACACAAAGAATTTACCATGGGGTATTATCATCCTTTTTGGTGGTGGATTATCCTTAGCAAATGGACTCTCGAAAGCTGGACTAATTGATCTAATAGGGACTTACGTTAGCAGTTATGATACCTTTAGTTTACTACTAGTAGCTTCTATACTGATAACTGTTATGTTATTTATGACTGAGCTTATGAGTAATGTAGCATTAGTTGCGATTTTTGCACCTATGGTTGCAGGTGTTGCATCTGGATTAGATATGAGTATTCTCAACATTTTGATTCCTGTTGCCATGGCTTCTAGTTGTGCATTTATGTTGCCTATGGCTACACCACCTAATGCAATCGTATTTGCTAGTGGACATATAAAGGTAAAAGAGATGGCCAGGACAGGTATATTTTTAAATATCATTTCAATTGCTATTCTGATCTTGTTCTTTAAGTTTGTCATCTTAGCTATAATGCCTGCGACAATATAAAAATCTAATTATATAGAATACTAGGTTTGAAAAAAATCTCTCTTTTTGCAAGAATACATTTTCCATTCTTTTTATTCTTTATAGTTTTCTTTTCAAATACAAATTTATCTGCTCAAGAAAACGATCAGCAATTGTGGGCCATGATGATCATATCTAAAAATTTAGGTTCAAAATATTTTACCTCTGTTACCTTGATCAATCGCATCAACGATAACATCTCAAGATACAGCGACATTTCTGTTGATTGGCGTATTCGAAGAAAAATAAAGAATGGTTGGTCTGCTCAAATAGCATTTAGACATTGGACATTTACGGAGCGAAAACCTGTATACTTTTTCTGGTATGATTTGATCAATGTTCAAAAACAAGAAAACTTTCGCTGGGTCAATCTTCTACGCATCCATCATGGACTGGATTGGGTAGGCAAAGAACAAGCTGATTTTTTAAGATGGCGAAATCACTATTTCCAAAATATTAAAAACTCTAAACTTGTTCCATTCTTAGGCTATGACTTATGGTTTAGATTTAACAACAGGAATGCATTTCAGAATCTTTGGCTTGAAGCTGATGTCGAGTACAAACAGGATAAAATTAAATATAAATTATTCTACAGAAGAATAAGTGTTTTTAAAGATCAGCCTGGTTGGAAAAAATATGTTATAGTTGCGGGAATATTTTAATCCTTGGATTAGCTTCCAATAACACGTGAATAACTGTTTGAGCTTAATCGTCACCAAAAAGTTATCAACTATTTCAAGTCATAAAAAGAATATTATCTCTTCTAGGGAGAAAAGTGATTTGTATCAAATGCAAGATTTAAAAATCGAGAACAAATTTCGACCTTGGAAGATTTAGTGTCGGAAGCGTTAAGAAAGTCCGTCAGCAGCCGTAACTGATCGAGCTACAAACTGATCAGGCATGAAAAAAATGTCTGGATAGGGGAAAACGTAAATTGAAACACAATGCATCAAAGCGAGTTTTACGGATGTAGGGCTTTTAGCTTTCGTAAGCGTTAAGAATCTTCCACGCTCGAGAGGTTTTTGTTACTTTTTGACGGGCAAAAAGTAAGAGCGAGAAAAGCAATATAATGAACTCAAAATGGAATGCCATACTGAGAAGGAAAATAATTCACTATTGAAAACTTTCTAATTATAATATAAGTTTTATTGCTATTTTTAAGAAAAAGAAAATCTTGAAATCAAATAAATACACGATCACTCTCATTCTATTTTTTCTTATCTCAACTTGTTCATTCGCCCAAAGAAATGAAAATTTCTTTAAGAATTTTTTATTAGACAGCGAATTAAGTAATCAAAACAAATTAGAAAACTATACGCAATATGACTTTTCTAATATTTGGACTCATGCAGAAAATCAAAATGTAGTAGGAATTATTGGATCAGATCATCAGAGAATAAAAATTAAGATACTTAGCGTAAAGAAGAATTCAGAGAACCCAAAAGAATATATTGTCTTTGGAAAATCATGTGTAAAAGAAACCATTTGCATTTTCCAAGGAACGATAAAACTCACTGAAATAAAAACCTTCAAACAACTACATTATGGTGTCGATGATGAATACGCTGACAAGGGAATAAAGTCTCAAGGAATTTTAATTGCCAACTATGAGTTCAAAGAAAGTCCTGATCAAAATCATAGCGGAGTGTTCATTGGAGAGCTTTATTCTAAGTGGTTTTTAAATTCAGAAGATCAAATTGAATATGACAATATAGAAACGACAGCAGATGGCTACACGAACAATGCCTTTATTGGAATATGGAAAAGCTACAAAACTGGAAAAGAAAAAATTTGTAATTGGGCAGATTTCAGAGTGCCAAAAGCTAACCTAGATTTTGATATTGGAGCAGGAGAGTTTTCTCCAAGCGAAAAGTATAAAGACAAAGGTTGGGAAAGTCATCAACAAGCCTGGATATATGGTAATGAAGCAGCTAAAAAAGAAGAGCTTGAAGAGTGGTGGAAATAGATTCCTTATCCAACCGAAACCTACCCAAGGAGAAGAAATCAAGATTTAAAAGCAAAGAACAAATTTCGACCTTGGAAGATTTAGCTTTCGTAAGCTATAAGAATCTTACTCACTCGATAGGTTTCTGTCTTGTGAGTATTTCTTCAATAGATGGAATTCGACTATCGCTTGGGAAAAGTGTATATTTAAAATCTAATAAGTTTCACTTATTATTTGGTAGAGGAGGATGTGTGGGATAAGGTGTGGATATGAACTTATTGGGCACTATAAAATAAATATGAAGCATAAGTTTAAGATAGCAAGAGGACAAGAATTAAGGGAATGCAAAAGACTTGCTAATGAATATTTACAACAAAATATTGAGAGAAGAAGGTCTAAATCAAAAGGCTGGGAAAGCAGAGTCTATAAAAATAACATTAAAAAACTCAAAAATATAATCGCTGAATTGAATATTTATAACAAAGATTCTGAAATTGAAAAATATGTAAATGATGAAATCGCATCACATGAAAGACAAAAATCGGGAGAGGGGAATATCACAGATCATCCTGAAATAAGGGTAATTATGAATAGGGCAAGAATAGGATCAATTCGGTTTAACATCATGAGGCATTCTCCTTCATACTCAGTTGAACATGATTTACATTGGATTACAGATGGAACTGTGGGAAATCAAATCAATATTGCTATTGGAAAGGAATCTATCGAAATCTATAGTAAGTATTTAAAAAATAAGATAGCGTTAACAAAAAAAGAGGTAATCCCTTTTCTTAGTTCTAAAGATGAACTTAAATCTTCAGCAATAATGCTTAAGGATGTAATTAAAAATCTAAAGAAGAAGTATTATTCAATAGCAAATATATTAATCATTATCGCTATCGAAGGTCTTGCCAGAATTATATGCAGAATAATTTATACTCAGCAAAATCCAAATTTAACCAAAAAGGAAATTGATACTTATATTTTTCATACATTTTTATCCCTTGAATCTTTAATTATGCAAGGTGATTTCAGACCTGATCATGAAATATCATTAGTTGATGGTTATTTATTGAATCAACATGTATCATCAGATGAATTAGAATCAATCGAAAAAGAGTTTTTAGTTTTTAAAAAGAAATCAGAATGGTTAAAAGAAAATTTACAACAAGAGCTTGAGCAAATAAGTAGTCAAATAAAAGAAACCGAAAATGATCCTAGTAATGAAATTGCAAAAGATAAGCTTCAAAAATTACAAGAGTACATGGGGGACGGCCCTATGAGTATTAATGAGAAAAGGAAAATTAGCATTAAACCTAGATTAGAATTTTTATTACGTTCTTTGAAGCAAGATAGAAATCTAATAATACATGGCAAATATAGTGAATTCAATACTCCAGGAAAAAGTTATTTATACTTAAGTGCCTTGATTAAAGTAAATAACATCTTAATGGAATATAAAAAATACATTGCCTAACAAAGCATAAAATATTCATTGCGAGCAAAAGCTCGCAACGGCACCCTAAATAACATTTAAAATATGTGAATGTAATCAGATTTCAGACATAGACTAAATTATAAAATTTAATAGCATTTTGAATAAAATTGGAGTAATATCATTAGTTATTAGTATAAGTACATTTTTCTTAAAATTAGTTGATGCATTTCCTGAGTATAAGGAAATTCTAAAAGTTATTAGCCTAATATTTCTAGGCATTGTAATTGGGATCGTAATTTCTAAATTTACTAAAGATGAAGTCAAGCTAAAGAATAGTTCACTAAGAGATTTCTATCCGTATTTTTATTATGGAGGTTTAGGTTTGCTTTTCTTGATAGTTCTAGGCTTAATGATTCAACAAAAGGACGAGGATAAAATTTTTACTTTAAATACTTGGTTAACATCAATAGGTGGATTTGCATTCTTTTCTTTGGTGTTCAGCTTCCACGACATTTTTCCCAAGAGAAACGAAAATGTAAGAGATGATGAAAATTCAACGGATAATGAGATTCCCATAGATGAAAAAATTATGTTAGCCGAGAGTCATAGGAATGAAAAGAATTATTCAAGAAGCCTACATTTTTTTGAGTCTGTTAAAAATGATTTAAAAAGAGGAGATATTAGAATTCGAGAGATAGAAAAGAAAATCAGTGAAGTTAAAGCGTTGCAAATAAATAGGAAATAGCCAAAGTAGAAAAATAAAATGAAAAAATTATACGAATGGTAATAAAGAGATTAATCTCATATCTGCTTCCTTGGTCGCAGAAACGAGACATACTTAGGATATATTATGTGCAATAAGATCGTTGACAACTAAAAGAAATAATTTCATGGATTTACCTATTTATAATTCATTTGCGGAAAAAGAAAAATTCTTCAATATCATTATAGTTGATAGCATTGATAAACTTAAAGAAGTTATAACTGAAAACTCAGAAGGGCAAGGGATTTACCGTGGTGTTTCTTCAGCTAAATACAAAATTTATACCTCATTACAAAGACAAATAATATTCAATGATCTAACATCTTTTGACCTCAAGCAGTATGTAAATAACACAAGAAATAGCGAAGTATTAAGTAAATACTTCGCAAACTTTAATATCCCTCCTTCAAAACTATCAATATATAGCTACTTACAACATTTCGGAGCTCCATCTCCTTACATTGATTTTTCTACAAATTTTACTAAAGCACTTTATTTTGGCATAGAGAACTTTGATAATTCTAACTTTACAGCCAGCGATTCCATCAATGACTATATAAGTGTATTTGTAATCGAATCGAATGATTTAGAGCTTGTTGAAATTCCAAAAGTTATTTCCAGTTTGAAAAAATCAAAAGAATTAAGTCAAAGTTTTCTTGAACATTATGATGACTACAATTATAATAATTTCATATCTCATATAGACGATTTGCTTGACATAAACACATTGCCTATCTATCTAATAGATCATCGAAAAGATTTCGTTGATATATATAATACCTATAATAACATTAGGATAATTGCTCAAGAGGGTTTGTTTTTAAGTAATACTTACCTAGATAAATCCTTAGAAGAAGCATTAAGAGAGTTTTTTATAGAAGCTACACAATTTCAATCTTCTCCATGGGATGAAGACGACTCGGCACTTGCAGTAAAAATAAATGAACAGTATCATGAAGACTTAGAGAAGAATAAGGTATTTCAAAAACGACTTGAAGATAACATTATTAAAAGTTATGAGATAAATAAAAACTTGATACCAGAAATCCAAAAACTAGTAGATATATCGAAAGATGACATTTATCCTAATCCTGAAGATATAGTAAGGCAAATATTTGAAACTACACTTGAAAAAGAAAAAAACACACAACGTTGAGTAAAAATTAGTGGCAAATTAATTGGGATCCAAAATAAATAAAAGCTGATGAGAGTTATAACTCCCCAATACCCACCCATCACTGCTTCGCATACTTCCCATGAAACCACAACTTAGGAGAAAGCGAAGTATCATCCCCTTCATAAT
>Ga0079203_1003249_pt1 | contig 10286 bp, 9 predicted proteins | sample PorBlaMBantryBay_FD_68602 | JGI IMG/M metagenome (GOLD analysis project Ga0079203, IMG submission 68602) | Marine algae microbial communities from Bantry Bay - Bantry Bay, Ireland | ecosystem: Host-associated > Algae > Red algae > Blade | place: Bantry Bay, Ireland
GCAGAACATTTAGAAGCCTCTAATTATACAGATTTAGAATTTCTCACTACAGAACAACTTGATATAATAAATCCAAGTCGATGGAAAAATTGAGAATAGGTGTATTAGGTATGAGTGAAGGAAACGGTCATCCGTATTCTTGGAGTGCTATATTTAATGGTTTTGACCAAGAATATATGAATGATTGCCCCTTTCCTGTAATTTCAGAATATTTAGGCCAACAATCTTTTCCAAAAGATGCCATTCCTAATGCTTTCGTTACTCATATTTGGACACAGGAAAAAGAGATATCAAAGCATATTGCCTCAGCTGCAAAGATTCCTAATATTGTAGAAAATTATGAGGATATGATTGGACATGTTGACGCTGTTTTGTTAGCACGAGATGATCCTGAAAATCATTACGAAATGTCCAAACCTTTTCTCGAAGCTGGACTACCTATATTTATAGATAAGCCTTTGGCGACTTCAATAAATGAGGCAGAAAAAATTTTCGCATTACAAAAATACGAAGGACAAATTTTTACTTGTAGCTCTCTTCGATATGCAAAGGAATTTCAGAGAACTGAAGAGATAAGTCCTATCATTGATAACTTAAGATTAGTTGATGCGACCATTCCTAAAAGTTGGACAAAATATGCTATTCATATTGTAGAACCTGTTTTAAACTTACTACCCAATCTTGGAAAACCAATCGAGATTACCAATTCTGGAAAATCAGATATTAATATAGTCACCGTTCATTGGTCAAGTAATGTAACAACAGTTTTTAAAGTATTGGGAAAAACGTCTTGCCCACTTTCAATAAGATTATTTGGAGAAAATAGTTTTAAAGAATTAGTCTTTAAAGACACCTACTATGCATTCAAAACTTCCTTGGAACATTTTATAAAAGGAATTAGAGAGAACACTATTATTATTCCAAGAAAAGAGACGATGTCTGTTTTGGAAGTTATAGAAAAAGGATTTCAAAAAGTATGAGGAATATATTTATAACTGGAGGTACGGGAAAAATTGGGGGACAATTAGTGGCAGCTTTTATAAGGCAAGGAAATAGAGTGATCACAACAACCCGAAAAATAGAGAACCTTGGAAAATTAAAAGATCGTTTTAATTTGAACGAAAAAGAAATGGAGGCACTCGTAGGAATTGAGGTTGATTTTAATCTTGAAAATGCTACAGATACCATCCTCTCTTTTTTTAAATCCAACGAAACTTACTTCCCTCATGTATTGGTGAACAATGCTCGTAGTTTGGAAAATTTAAAAGTGAATATTGATGGAACAAGTGACCGAAAACACATCAGTAATGAATACACTATTAATGTAATCGTACCTTATGAATTATCCGTCAAGTTGGCAAGTCTTTCTCCAGATTTAAATAGCATTATAAATATCTCCTCCATCTATGGGATAGTTCCTTTTAACCCAAATTTATATGGAGATAATTATGAAAAATCTGCTCCAATCCAATACAGTTTATCTAAAGCAGCGATCCTACAATTAAGTAGAGAACTGGCAATAAGATTTCGACATAAAAAAATTAAAGTAAATACCGTTTCATACGGAGGTGTAGAAGGAAGAGTCGATGATACATTTAGAGCGAGATATGCAAAACTATGTCCTGAAGGTAATATGCTCACAGAAGAGCAAACCGTTGGCCCTGTAGTTTTTCTTGCATCTGAAGGATCAAATGGAATTACTGGACAAAATATTATTCAAGACGGAGGATGGACAGTATGGTAAAAGATAAAACAATCGCAATCATTCCTGCAAGAGGAGGATCAAAACGGATTCCAAGAAAAAATATTATTGATTTTTTTGGAAAACCATTGATAGCTTATACCATTGAAGCGGCAATTAATTCAAAGATCTTTGATAAAGTAATCGTCAGTACTGATGATGAAGAAATTGCCGATATTTCAAAAAAGTATGGAGCAGAAGTACCCTTTTTGAGAGACATCCATGCAGATGATTATTCAAATGTTAGTGATGTTATCATCTCCACACTTACTAGATTAGAACTAGAAAAAAACGAGAAATATCAGAATGTATTTATGTTGATGCCCAACTGTCCGATAAGAGATGAGGAGGATATTCAGCAACACTTTGAAGCGTTTCAAACAAATAATCGAAACTTTCAAATTAGTGGATTTGAATATGGTTGGATGAATCCTTGGTGGGCACATACAATGGACGATTCAGCAAAAGCAACTCCTTTTTTTAAAGAAGCCCTAACGAAGCGTTCTCAGGATTTAGATAAATTGTATTGTCCGACTGGAGCAATATGGATAGCTTCAGTTTCTGAAATTTATAAAAGCAAAACCTTTTATGGGCCTGATTTTCACTTTTCACTTTTAAATTGGAAATCTGCTGTGGACATTGATGACTATGATGATTTGGAAATGGCAAAGGCTATTTATCTGGTCAAAAATAATAATACGTGAATAAGGTAAAAGTATATTTTAGAGCTGATGGAAGTTCTAAAATAGGATTAGGTCATGTTATCAGATCATTGGCTTTGGCAGAAATGCTCAAGGATAAATTTGATTGTTATTTTATTATTCGAAATCCACTTCCAACTTTACGACAACAGATTTTAGAAGTTTGTAAAAGTATCATTGAGTTAGAACAGCCAGAAGATGATATCCAAGAGGCCAAGAGTTTATGCAATAAATATTTTCAAGGAAATGAAATTGTGGTTTTGGATGGGTATCATTTTGTAACGGATTATCAAGCAGAAATAAAGAAAAAAGAAAATAGAGTTGTTTGTATTGATGATATTCATGCTTTTCATTTTTTAGCTGATGCAGTCATCAACCATGGAGGTGCAATAAAAAAAGAAGATTATTCAACGGCTGCCAATACCAAATTATTTCTTGGTTTTTCTTATGCTTTGCTGAGAAAACCTTTCAGAGATGCCGCTAAAAATAAGACCACTAATCTTAATAAAGAAAACAATGGAAAAGTCTTTATTTGCCTTGGTGGATCAGATCCTGATAACACGACTCAAAAAGTAATTTTAAATTGTTTAGATAAAAACCCTAGAAAAGAATACTTCGTTGTTGTGGGAGGAGGATATACATATTTAGACGAATTAAATGCTGCATTAAAAAATTCTTCAGTAAAAATTCTTCATAATATTTCTGCTGAAGAAATGTTCCAATACATGAATATGTGCGACGAAGCAATTACTTCTCCCAGCACTATTTCTTATGAATACTTATCTATAGGAGGTACACTATACTTATTTCAAATTGCAGATAATCAAAAAGATATTATCAATAATTTTATCAATGAAGGTTTAGCTTATCCACTTAGTGACTTTGGGAATCAGGATAAACAGAAACTAGATGCAGGAATTTTTGATGGCAAACAAGGCAAAAGGTTCGTACGTCTTTTCCTTTCTTTGGCACTTCGTTTAAAGCCTATTGATTTTAACAACCACGTAAATATTATTCATGGTTGGATAAATGATAAAGAAACAAGAGTGAACTCTTATAGCTCAGAACCAATCCCTTTTGAAAATCATAGTAATTGGCTTAAACGCAAAACAGAAGACCCGAATTGTTTATATTTTATTTTTGAACTAGAAAAATCACCTTGTGGTCAATTGAGATTTGATATTGAAAATGAGATTGCAACAATAAGTTATTTAGTTGCGCCAGAATTTAGAGGGATGGGATTAGGCTATTGTATTTTAGAAAAAGCAATTGAATCCTTATCCAACAGAAAAGATATCAAAACAGTAGTTGGGTTTGTAAAAGAAGAAAACATAGCTTCATCAAAATTTTTTAAAACCTTAGGTTTTTCAGAAAGTAAAGTAGATTCATCATTTAAATATTCTTTGGAAATATGAGCGAAATAAAGATTGGAAATAGACTTATTGGAAAAAATCAGGTGCCTTTTATTATAGCTGAAATGTCTGGAAATCATAATCAAGATATTAATCGAGCACTAGAATTAGTTAAGGCAGCAGCAGATGCTGGGGCACATGCATTAAAACTGCAAACCTATACTGCAGATACCATCACTATGAATCATAGAGGAGGTTTGTTCGATATTAATGATAAAAACTCATTATGGTATGGCAAAAATCTTTATGAATTATATCAAGAAGCACATACTCCATGGGAGTGGCATAAAGAAATTTTTGACTATGCTAAGTCTCTAGGAATGCTTGCATTTTCATCTCCCTTTGATGAAACTGCGGTTGATTTTTTAGAATCCTTAGATGTACCTGCATATAAAATTGCTTCATTCGAAAGCAATCATTTTCCTTTGCTTAAAAAGGTTGCTCAAACGGGAAAACCTATCTTGATCTCATCAGGGACAAGTAAACTCAATGAGTTATACGAATCCGTACAATACCTTAAAGAATGTGGAGCAAAAGATATCATCGTTTTTAAGTGTACCTCAACCTATCCTGCTACGCCCGAAAACACAAACTTGAATACCATTCCAGTTTTTCAATCTATTTTTGAAGATTGTATTATTGGCCTTTCAGATCACACAATGGGTATTGGTGCCTCGGTTGCTGCTGTTGCTCTAGGTGCTCGGGTTATTGAAAAGCACTTTACTTTAAGAAGATCGGATGGCGGAGTTGATAGTGCTTTTTCTTTAGAACCTCAAGAACTAAAATCTCTTGTCAAGGAAACAGAAACAGCGTTCCTAGCAATGGGAGGAGTACAAATGGATACGCAAAAAGTAGAGAAGAAAAGCAGACAGTTTAAGAGATCTATCTATATATCGAAAGATATAAAAGAAGGAGAATTATTGACAGATGAAAACCTTAAAATAATTCGCCCTGGAGATGGATTAGACCCCAAATTTTTAGAAGAAGTATTAGGTAGAAAAGCAGCAAAAGATTTAGTGAAAGGAACACCTCTTTCTTGGCATATTGTAAAGTAGGTAAATGAAACAGGTATTCAAAAAAGAACAGATACAATCTACTATAAGTTATGATTTGTCGGATGTACCTAATATGCAGGTGGCAGACAGCGAAGTTTTGATATTTTTACGCAAACAGCGAGAAGGTGGATTAATGTACAAAAATATGTTATATGCTTTTTCTGATAAATACCTTAACGTAACAACGCCGAAAACAATTTGCGAATACGCAGGAGTGGCAGACCATTATATTGATTTGAAAAAGTATAATATTACCGACTATACAGAGGAGGATTTTAAATTATTTCATTTACTAATTGATGTCCCTTCAATATTGCAACAGGAAAGGTTGTTTCGAACTTATGTTAACTATTACGATAGTTACGATTTGATTGTAAGTTGTACAAAGTATTTTATTGAATTTTTTAAGGCAGGTAAAATTAAGGTATTATTGACTCAAATTGTGGATAACTATGTCATGGACATAATGTGTCGAGTTGCACGTTATTTTAAAGTTAAAGTCGTAGGACTTGTAAGGTTCTTCTTTGAAGGTTACGTAAGAGTTACAACCTACGGAGAAAGTAATTATTTGAGAGAAGCATCGGATGAAGAGGTTGAAAAATTGTTTAATAAGTTATCTAAAAAGACTGAAACCGTTTTTAAAGTTAAAAGGAAAGATGCCTTAGTCAACAATTTTAAGTATTTCTTCATATACTTCGGTAAATACTTTTTACACTTTCTATGGAAGAATAAAATTCTTCAAAAAAAAGAATATGATTATTATTGTGTTCCTTTAGCGTCACATACTGTAAAAATTAAAACATTATTTCCTGGAAAATATTTTTTAAATAATACAAAGAGTCTCCTTAAAAAAGGAAAATCTGAAATTATTTATATTCCTATCCACTATTTTCCTGAAGCAACTGTAGAGTATTGGGTAGATAACCTGAACATATCGCCGTATTATCCTTCATTATTTGAAACTATCCAAAGACTAAGTCAAAGAGGATATACTATAGTTTTGAAAGAGCATCCTGCAATGTATCAAAAAAGAGATGTTAATTTTTATAAAAAAATTAACAAGATAAAAAATGCTTTTATCTTAAATCCTTTTATTTCTACTTACGAAATTTTAGAATATGCAAAATACGTAGTAGTCTGGACAGGTACTTCAGGAATAGAGGCTATAATGCAAGACAAAAAAGTTGCTGCAGTCAGTAATAATTATTATAACAAAGACTTATTGCCCGATTTGGAAAATATCGAAAAAGCAAGAGTTTTTTCTAAAACCGAAAAAGACGATTTACTACGGAAAATCTTAAACAATTGTTTGCCTCTAAATTACTGAGTAAAGAAATTAAAGTTTATCTGACGTCAGTAATAGCTCGATATGCATTATACATTGTGTTGGCTTTGGAGGTGTTATTATTACCAAAATTACTTTCTGAAGCTTCTTATGGAGAATATGAGTATTTTAAAAACTTAGTATTCATGTTTCCCTATGTACTCTTAGGTTCATATTCAGGTTTTATTTATTTAAAGTACACCTATAATAGGGATGAATTTAAAGTATTATTCACCATAGGATTGGCTTTAAGTACGATTATTTCGTGTTTTGTAGGGATATATTTCAAGAGTTTACCAATAATGTTTATTTTAATTTCGGTAAATTTATTTACTATTTATGAGCAGCGTTTAAAGGTAGATAATAAATTTATTCTCGCTTTTAGTTTTAAACCTATCCTTGCGGTATTTATCCTTTTAGGAGCTTATATTTCAAAACAATTTTTTTCAGAATTAACACCTACGCTTTTGCTGTTCACAGGAATAATAGCAGCAATGTTTATATGGCTGTTCTTAGGAAATGCTTATGCAATTAATCCGTTTATAAAAATAAATAAAAAAAGTATTCTTCGTTATTTTATTTTGATTAAAAAAGGATTAGCAATTAACTTGAATACTGTATTGTTAGTTCTTCTTATGTTTTCAGATCGATTTTTCATTGAGAAATATTATAATGACTACTTAGGAACGTACTCTTTTGCATTCAATCTTTCACAAATTTTAGTCCTTGCCTTAACTACTATTAGTTATGTATCAGCAATAAAGATTGGCGAAGACAAAAAGAAATTAACTAAAGAGATTCTAAAGAAACGTTTCTTTATAGGACTATGTATTTATTTAGTTATGATTGTTGGGTTATTCTTTGGAGTATTGTTACTTAGAACATTTTACGATTTTCAGCATTTGTTATCTATAACAATGCTTTTAGCGTATGCGAAAGGATTTTACTTTCTATTGGGAATTATCAGTAGTGTCATACTTTATTATGATTATCAAAATACTGCTTTAAAATGGATAACAGCAGCATTTTTACTCAACGGGTTATTAGGTTACCTGATTTCGATTTCAGGTGCTACTGTTTTTGTTTTGTTGGCTTTAAGCAGCAGTATTATGTTACTATATTCTTTTATTATCCTGTATATCATATTTTTCGTCATAGAATATGACAAAAAGGAATTATCTACATTTCAAGGTCAACAAAATAAGTGAAGCAATACTACAAATTATTTTGGTTTCTGTTTTTGGTAGAAGTTGGTTTTACTCCTCTACTATTAATAATATCTTATATATTTAAAGTTAATTTTGTTTTTTTATTTAAAGTACCTGCTCTCTTATCATTTGTAATCATAGTTTTATTTAATTTCAAGAAAGGTTTAAGATGGAATTTTATAAATATATTATTTGCAGCATTCGGTTTTTTTGGTTTACTATGGGGACTTTCAGAACATTGGAGTACAATAGATGCGAAGATACTTCCTAGTATATATACTTACTTAATGCCAGTGTTCTCCATTTCTTTTGGTATTCATTTTGCTAAAAGTTATGACTACATTTTGAAAAGTTATGTAGATAAATACATGATGCTATCATTTTATATGTTAGCATTTGTCTTGATTCTTTATGTTATTTTTCATTTTATAATACCATTAATTCCCTATTTTGGTTTCGGTACTAAAATAGATTTCGTAGTGGCTTATCTTTTAGGTAATAATCGACTTGGTTTATATGGTACAAGTTTGTTGCTAGTTTTAGCATCTGGAAAGAGAGCAACAACATTGAATGTGGCTTTAATTTCGGTTTTGTATTATTCAAGAATGTTTTTATCAAAAAAACTTAAAGATTGGTTAATTATTATGGGCTCATCGATAATTATTATTGGAGGTATGAGTTACGCATATCAAAATAATTACTTAAGAAGATTTGAAACGACATTTGAGTTTGATATTAATGATAAAAGAGCAGCGTACTTGGCAACAAGCGGCAGGTGGAATGAAGTAGTAGGTGTCTACGAGTTTATGGAGGAAAAACCCATTCGTTGGATTATTGGGGGTGGATTAGGTTCTAAATATCATTATGAGGATAATATTTATGGTTATACTAGAAAAAAGGACAGTCATTATACACATATTTCGCCTTTAGGATATACGTTTTTAACGGGGCTACCTTTTACTATTATCTTATATTCATATTTTATTTATTTGATTATTAAAGGGAGAAAGAAAAATAATAATTTTTTTTACCTCTGTTTTGTAGTTATGATTTTTGGGGGAATTTTTGGTGCTAACCTATTTATAGATCATAAAATTTGGGTCATTGTAGGTGTGTCTACCGTCCTAATAGCCGATACTCGTAACAAGTTGAATATAAGTAGATTATAATCTATATAGTTACATAATTTCCTTAAAAGAGTTAATTGTTTTATTTCTTTAGAAAAATATTTAAGATTTGAAGTCACTATTTTTTTGGTAAAGTTTTATTATATATAGACCACGTTAATAATGATTATTATACGTTATCTTATTATTTATGTAGTTATTTCCACGTGTATAAATTTTATGCGAGTTTCTGCTATGGGGTCGAATTTGGCTCTCACTAATTTAGCAAAAATAGGAATAGTAACTTTTTTTTTATTAGCAATAGGGGTAATCTTTAAAAACAGAAAGAATAAAGAAACTGCGATACAAACAAGAATAAGGAAACTCATTTTACTATTTTTCGCATTCAATATTTTTTCAACGATAGTGGGTTTAGGAAATGGTTTTTATAATAAAGTAATCCCTGATATTTTCAATTCAATTAGTGGGCTAACTGTTGTTTATGCAGTTGCAGGTTTAAGTATTAATGAGAAAAAATTAGTTTCATTTCTCAAAACTTTTAGTATTGTTTTTACCTCCGTATTTATTATTTCATTAATACTTATGGGAGTGAGTTTACAGATGGGATTAAATACTTATTTAGCGTTATTTCCTTCGGGTTTAGTTATTTCTTATTTTTATTTTGGTAACCATACCGATCTTAAATTCAAAGGTAAATTACTAGTATTACTGTTATTTCTTTTGTCTTTAAAGAGGTCTATAATTTTATCGTTTATATCCACATTATTGTTTTTCTTTTCGGTCAAAAAATTTAAAAACTTTATCAGTATACTTGCGGCAACTACAATAGGAATGTTATTGTTTGTTTCTTTAGTTTTTGGTTTAGGTAAATTAGGCGAAAGGGTTGATTTACCTATTGTTAAAAATACAATTAACAAAATAAACCAAGTTAATCCATTATCAGAAAAGTATAATTTCAAAATAGATAGTGGTGGTGATAGAGTTGCTGAAGTCATGTCTGTTTTCAAAGCATTTGAAGAAAATAATTACTCGTGGTGGATAGGAGCAGGAAACGGATTTACATATAGGAGAAACTATGGATATTTTGATGATTTATATCTTTTACATAATGTTCATTTTACTCCCATTGCAATAATCAGTAGATATGGTATTTTCATTAGTGTATTTATTTTTTTAATCATATTTAAGTACCTTTTTTGGATAATAAGTATTTATCAAACTTCTCCCCTTTCAGTTCAAACACTTTTATTTTACCAAATATTTGGTTTTACTGCCACTCTTTTTAGTTATTCTATTGCGACAGATTTTATTCTGTGGATTACAATGGGGTTAATATTTGCTTACCGTTCTAAACAAGAAATGGTGCGCGCAGAGATAACTTAAACTCAGAGCGTTTAAAAGACGTTATAAATTTATACATATATATGTGTGGAATTACAGGAATTATTTCATCTGAAAAAAACAAGAACATTCAACTCGCTGTCAATCTAATTGCACATCGAGGACCAGATGGTCAAGACATTTGGGAAGATGAAACAATTGCATTGGGTCATAGCAGATTATCTATCCAAGATTTATCATCTGAAGGAGCTCAACCAATGATAAGTACGGATGGACGATATATAATTACCTTTAATGGAGAAATATATAATCATTGGGAGATTCGAGAAAAATTAGAAGATAAATTTACTTTTAAATCTACAAGTGATACAGAAACC
>Ga0079203_1003250_pt1 | contig 10285 bp, 6 predicted proteins | sample PorBlaMBantryBay_FD_68602 | JGI IMG/M metagenome (GOLD analysis project Ga0079203, IMG submission 68602) | Marine algae microbial communities from Bantry Bay - Bantry Bay, Ireland | ecosystem: Host-associated > Algae > Red algae > Blade | place: Bantry Bay, Ireland
GGTGCATTTTTGAAATTACCATTTACATAATCTACCTTCAGATCTATATCTAGGCTTTCTTCACCTAAGGGAAAGTTAAAACCCGGTTCAAAAATTACACGATTCTCACCGGACTTCACAGCATCCCAAAATCTGCGGTATTGTAGGCCCGCATTTTTAAAATAAGAGTCCGACACATTGATATGCCCACCTACTTCGGCCATAAAATAGTGCTGCCGTTCATCTATACCGTCGATGATAGCCGTATCGAAAACTGCGCTCGGCAGCCCATACCAATTATACATTTGATGTTGCGCCCCGATATCAAAACCCCAGTTAACATCGCGATCCCGTTTTTTATAATTTCCATCTAATCGGGTACGGGAAAAAATATTATCGAGCTGCGTGTCATCAATATCACCTCGTGACGAATTGTGTTCCAGACCCACGGTATAGCCAGACTCCCTATCCAAGGTTCTGCTTGTATAGAACTTGGCGAGAATATTGGCCGGATTGCCACCACCTGCGGAAGCATACGAGTTGTACAGCTCCGGTGGTGGTATTTTCTGGACGGTAGATGCCTTCCCCTTCGCAGGAGTGAAAGTCGACGCTACGGGAACTGAAAATATATTGTATTCTATTTTTTTCTTTTGTAGTACGATCGAGTCATTCAGGTTCGGAAAAGACTTGATCTTAAAAGCATCTGAAATGGTTGGGGAGTAGGCCTTGGTCACCGTAACGGTCTCGGTACCTAAGTCTTTTTCTTCATCATCTTGGCAGAAAGTGAAGTTCACGATTCCGAAAAATGCCAAAGCTGCTATTTTGATGTGATTTTGCATAAGGTGTTCTTTATTCCTAATTGCTTTGTAAGTTAATTTCCTTGGCGTATGGATGAATTACTCTTCGCCTCTTTTGATTTGATGATTGCCAGCTCGCCTTTGGCATCTGAAACTATTTCGGGATATTGGGCAAAATTGGTAGTTACACTTTCCAATATATATGTGGCTTGGTAGGCGTCGCCCAATTCGTAAAAGTTTTTGGCCATAATAACCAATCCTTTACCGCCCCATTCCTTATAAGCCGCAAAGTCTTTTGCCAGCTTTTGAACCGCCGTGTTCGAGTTTTCATAGTCCCCGGCCTTGTTCATAAAATAAGCGTTATAGTACAGTGCCTCGGCAGCGGTCTCGCCAGATGCGATCTTTAGCACCCCTTGGTAGGCTTCTTCAGCTTTTGCCTCGTCGCCAGTTGCAATGGCAGAACGGGCAATCATGATTTGCGCATCACTCTTTATCCTATTGTCAATACTTGGCGTGGCCAAGACCTTTTCGGCATAGGCCAATGTCTGGTCGTAATTTTTTTGTTGGTAGAACCCTTTCATAAGGTTCGATTGGGCAAAGGTTCGGTTCTGCCGAATATCGGCCTCCTCCTCCAATCTTTTCAAATACGGTAAAGCCGAGGCATAGTCATTCGCACCGATGTAAATTTCGCACACGCGGGTCAATGCCTGCTCGGAGTATTCACTACCCCCCCTATCAGCAACGTACTTATAATTGGGCAACGCTTTTTCGCGTTGGCTCTTCGCAAAATACAACTGTGCAAGATTAAAATTCGCCTTAATTGCATGCGCACCCCCCGGAAATTGCTCAATATAATTTTCATACCCCCTAATTGCGGCATCTTTCTTACCATCTAGATACTGCTTTTCAGCAGATTCAAAGGTGGCGTTGTCCAATTCCGAGTCGGTCACCTCAACGAAATCGAGGTTTTCAACCCAGGCGGCATATTCATCTACGCGCCCCATATCAACATAAATGAGCTTAGCGGTGGCAACCGCCTGTATGGCCTCTTGCGTATTTGAAAAATCGCGAACCACACTTTTAAACTTGGCCAGAGCCTGGTCGTTTCTACTGGCATTGTAGTGCACCAACCCTTGGCGCATAAGTGCTTGCGCCACCAGTGGGCTCTTTCGGTTTTCCTGTATCAACCTATCATAAGTTTGTAGACCTCTTTGTTCCTGCCCTTCTGCGATATACGTATTGCCTAATTCAAATAGCGCATCATCGTTCAGCGTAGAGCTGGGATAGGCGGCAACGAAACGGTCCAGCTCCTCTAGTTTTGTGTCTCTCTTTCCGACAAAACCATAACTCATCGCTTTTTGATAAGCCGCATAGTCTTTTTGCGGACCTGTAAGTGCCAGGGCCTCGTTATAGGTTTCAATCGCCGGCCAGTATTTACTGGTCACGAAATAACTATCCCCCAATCGCAAATAACCATCGTACAATTTTTGGGTCTCGTCGGTTCCCGAACCTATGAAATTGGTAAAGTAGGCAATGGCATTGGGGTAATCCCTTAATTTAAAATAGGTATATGCCAAATTGTAATCCAAGTCTTTTGACTCCTCGGTAGCAGCGGCCATCGGGTTTTGTTTAAATGCCGTAAAATTTCTTAAAGCATCATCAAAACGGTTCAAGAGGTAATCCGATTCCCCTTTCCAATAATTGGCCCTTGCCTTGAACAAGCCATCCTCGGCATTACCGAGCGATTTCTGAAAAGTATCGGATGCGGCGGCATAATCGCCATCTATAAACAATTCAAGCGCCCGATAGTAGGCTACTTTTTGGTAGGTAGTAGTGCTGGCAAAGCCGCGGTTCTTTTCCAAAAGCTCCATCGCTCCCGCAAAATTTTTCGAAGTGATATAGGAATCTACCAACAATTCTTGCATCTCCTGTTGGTGCTTGTCGTTAGGATAACGGTCCAAATAATTGGAAATCACCTGCGGAACGGGCTCATAGGCATTACCTACCTCATAGCTCAAACGCGCATAGTTCAAATACGCATCTTTTTGAATTTCGGCAGAGAAATCCATTTGGGAGGCATTCCGAAAAGCATTCAGGGCCTCCTGCTTTTTATCCAGTTTTAAATAGCATTCGGCCAAGTGGTAATAGGCATTTTGCGAAACACTATTGGTACCTCCGATAATTTTGTTGAACTGTTGGATCGCATTGGCAAAATCACCTTGTTTGTAGTAACTATATCCCAGCAGGTAATGATCTGTATTACTCCACTTGCCACGCTTGCCCTGATACCCCTCCAGATAGGGTATGGCATTATCATATTGTTTCAAATTGAAGTAGCTTTCCCCGATAATCTTGCTGAGCTCCGACTTCTCACTTCGGTCCGATTTAGGAATCTGTTTTTTCGCCAAGGCAATGGCCTCATCGAACTTGCCAAGTTTAAAATTCATATCGGCCTGATAGTAACTCAGTTTTTCCTCGAGAAGTTCGGGATCGGTAATTTCGTCAAAACGTTCGTTCGCACCTTCATAATCATCTTGCTGATAGGCAATATAACCCAAGTAGTATTTGGCTTGGGACGCATATACTTCAGAAGAGGTCACTTTTTCTAAATAACGCTCGGCCTCCGGTTTCTTACCTGATGAAAATAAAGAATAGCCATAATTGAAGTTGAACTTATCCATCTCCTTTTTCGAGAGGGCCTTCTGGTTCACTTTGTTATACCACTTTAGTGCATAAGGATACTTTCCTGTATTGAAATAATATTCGGCAACATCGGTAAAGGCTGAATTTCTCTTGGTAGAGGTCGGGTATTTTACAACAAAATCCTCCATTAAACGATCCGCACCCAGTTGGTTCAAGCGAACGGCCGCGTTTGCCTCATAGTAAGCACTATTGGCTCGGGTCTCTAGATTATCACTGGAGTTTTTTACCCGCTCAAAAATGGTCTGCGCTGCTTGGTATTGCTCATTGTTATAAAGCGCAAGGGCATCTTGATAGGCTTTGTCTTCGTGGGTGTAGATTTTTGTTTCTTGCGAAAATCCTAAGAAAACCATTCCCAAGAACAGTGGAAGTAAGGTAACTATCTTTTTAATCATAGTGTTCTAACTATTTACTTAATGAACTTCTCTTGAATTACTCTTTTACCTACCACCTAAGCGTCGGGGTCACAACTTCCTGCCGGCAGGAAGGTGCTGTATCCTGACTTGCCCGTCCGGCGGGTCTACCATTTTTCGCTTCCATAGCTAGTGCTTCCGCTAAAGCTATGGCGGCACGCGGGTGGCTATGCAATCAAAAAACAACTTCATCAGAGGCAAAAGCCTTCACCCGATAGCTATCGGTACGGTTTCAAACATTAACTCAAAACGAGTTCAATGTATATAACGTCGAATATTGTATCAAAGTATTTTTGATGTAAAAAGTTCAATACCGACCGGAAAAAAGTTACTGCTAGTACAGCTTAAGAAGTGATGCTACCATAACGGACAACCCTCTTCCTTTCAGTGTTTTAAATTCTTGCCATTTTAAATGGATAATCAACGCAAAATGAATTCAATGCGCACACGACTACCGCTGCCGTTTTAGGGTACAAAAAAAAGATTTAAAGCCCATGTAATTTGTTATCCGTTCGAACTTATTACTTTTATAGCAACATTGGGGAGATGCGAAATGCAAAGCGAAACCAAATTCTGAATCCCTAACTCATAACTTTTGGAAACGAATTTATGCCCACAACCATATTAGAATTAAAAGATGCTACCATTTTTCAGAAGCAAAGCCTTGTATTGAAGGATGTAAACCTTACCATAAAAGCAGGTGAATTCGTGTTTTTGATCGGAAAGACGGGAAGTGGGAAGAGCAGTTTTATGAAAACGCTCTACGGCGATATCCCACTTCAAAAAGGCGAGGGAAGTATCGTAGATTTTAATCTAAAAAAACTGCGTGAGAAAGAGATTCCATTTCTGCGCAGAAAATTGGGTGTTGTATTTCAGGACTTTAAATTGCTTCCGGACCGGAACATCAATAATAACCTGCGATTTGTACTCAAAGCAACTGGCTGGAAAGATACCACTAAGATGAACCTGAAAATTGAAGAGGTACTTGATAAGGTAGCTATGAAAACAAAGGGCTTTAAATTCCCACATGAACTTTCTGGAGGTGAGCAGCAACGTATTGCCATAGCACGCGCACTTTTAAACGACCCAGAGCTTATTATAGCGGATGAACCTACTGGAAACCTTGACCCACAGACCAGTGTAGAGGTCATGCGTGTGTTACAGGATATCAATAAGGCAGGACGCACTATTCTTATGGCGACCCACGATTATGCACTGATTCTGAAGTTCCCTTCTAAAACTCTAAAATGTGATGCGGGCAAAGTTTTCGAGGTCGTTCAACGAGCCGTATAACATTTGCTGAGAGATTTTAAATCACTGATTTGTAGTATTTTACTTCCCAATTTTTATTGTTGCTTTACGTTACATCGAAATAATGTGCCATTCGTCTTGTTTTACGTTTTCATTGTACTAAAGCTACCTTTCACCCCGTTTGTATAATGCAAACATTTTCCTACTTACCTACAATTCCCATATCCATGTCAAAATTCCTTGTTCTTTTTGTACTAATCGGTTGCTTTGCGACGACCACCTTGTTTGCTCAAAGAGCAAACCTGGATCGTCAATATTTTAAGGTATCCTACGTGCAACTTCCTTCTGAACCTATTTTAGATGACGCGAAGCGAACTTTTACCTCTGGCAACCGTAAAATCTTTTTGGAAGGTTTTTCAAGAGTTGCCGAAAATGGCACCCTAGACTTTAGATTTGACTTTCACGGCACTAAAATCAGTGATGTAGATATTAAAAAAGTCATTCACGAAAAAAAAGATAAAGAGGGAAATATTACCGCTACCACCTACACCTATGACATACATTGCGCTTACTCCTCTACGGGGACATTGAGCATAAGCAATAGTGAGAGTGGTGAGAATGAGTCCTACCCCTATTCGCAGAACGATGCCTATTCGAAAACAGGATTCACCAGCTATTCAAAAGCGAACAGCTACTACAACAATAACCGTTATAACATTCGGGATGAATACCGTACCAACCATCGCAATGCTATCGTTGGACTGATCAACAATAGAATCAATCGGAAATTCGGTTATGTTCCCGTAACCAAAAGTAAATCAGAGCACTTTTGGATCATCGCTACCAAAAAGCATCCTGAGCACGACCAACATCAAGAGGCATATGAAGCAGTAAAAGCGATTTTCAACAAGATGCAATTTAACCAACCAATAACCAATATCGCCAATGAAGTGCAGCCTTGGATCGACTACTTTAACGATGTTGCCTCGAGATTTCCGAATGACGATAAGAAACATAAGAAAGTGCGCTACGCCAGTTATTATAACATCGCTCAAATTTATATGTTCTTAGACAAGCCGTCTAAGGCCAAGAAATATGCCGACAAGCTTATCGCAAACGATTATGACAAGAAAGACGGTAAGCGTTTTCTTAAAAACGCTGATAATTTGATCAATGATTTTGCCGTCAACCATATTAAGACCAGGCATTTTGAGGTGGTTACCGAAGATCTTTCAAATGAACCAGAAGTACAAGAGGTAGTCGTCACCGATGCCCCTGCGCCAGCTCCGGAAAAGGCCGTTGCCTTTTTAATAACAGCTGCAAATGATACCGTTCAGACTACGGTTTCCGTTGATGAGTTGACCATGATGAGTGCCAAAGCACATCTCTTCGACCAAGATAATATTCCCACCCAGGTTTCCGCCAAAGAAAGTAAGAAAATCGTATTAACAACCGGGGATATCTTTGAGGTTGTTTCCTTTATATCTTCAGTAGCCCCTGAAAGTGCTTCAGCCCCAAAATTTGTGAAAACGGTTTATAAGGGTAGCAAGGTTACACTCTACCAACATATGGGCAAAGAATATGTTCTGAAGTTCAATGACGACGAAAAAGCCATCTCTACTATGAACAAGGATTTTGTTTTCGGCTTCAATCAAAAATTAGCCAGCTTTTGTGTCGATTGCGACGAATTAAAAGCAAAGGTTACAGCAAGCGAATACAAGAACACCAAAGAGGGCCTTACTGCTTTCAGTAAAGCATACGATAGTTGTGCTACCTCAAAATAATAAACCCTCGCGGACAAATTTTAGAGAGCGGTTGCTTCAAATGAAGTAACCGCTTTTTATATGCTTATTTTTCTGGCGGTGATTTCATTAACTTTAGGGTTTATAATGAACTTGTCTTGAGTTGATCTTTTAGCGGTGCAAGAAACATCCGAAAGTTTACCGCCATCAAATTAAAAAAAGGTTCAAAATACCAGAACTTAAAGTATATGCTGATCAAAAAACAGGTCTATCGGGCCGAGAAGCAAACGAAGCCATTGGTTGGCATTTTGCTTTTTATTATTTCGCTAGTCCTGTTGTTCATTACCGGGCCCATAGGGTTTCTTTACGGGATTTTTTATGCCCTCTATAAAAAAGGGTTTAAAGGGGTAGGCGACTACTTGCTTAAGATTGCCATTTCTATTGACCAGTTGGGCAATGTGATGATGCAACATCTGCTCAACGTACTTTGGGTAAAAAAAGAAGGATACCGGTTCGGTAATCGCGACGAGACTATTTCCAGTGCCATAGGCAGGAATAAAAAGTTGAATACGCTAACAAATTTCGGTAAGGGAATCGATAAATTCCTCGATGTGCTGGACCCCGACCATTCGCTTAATTCGATTGACTATTATATTGAGCCTTCAGAGCAGCTTATCGATAAGCTGGCGTGGATCTATATTGAGAACGGTCAGCTATTGAGCACCTTAAGCAAAGGTAAGACCAAGTACTATATTCCCGGCGGAAAACGGGAAGCAAATGAATCGGATGCCAAGGCGCTATCCCGTGAAATAAAAGAAGAACTAAGCGTTGACTTGGTACTGGATTCTCTAAATTTTATCGGAATATTCGAGGCGCAGGCCGACGGTCATAAACCTGGAATTTTAGTACGAATGACATGTTACTCGGCAACATATACAGGGCGGTTAATGGCCGATTCAGAAATCGATACCCTAGTATGGTTGACCTATGCCGATCGCGAAAAAATATCCCCCGCAGACCAATTGATTTTTGACATGCTGTACGAACAAGGTGTGCTTTGGTAAACCAGAACGGTATCTCACCAAAATTCGACCGACCCCTACCCTAGCAAAGACCTGGGTTTGCCTATATTCACTTGACTATAACACAGCTATACCCTTATCATGAAATTACACTATTCGCTTACTCCCATAAAATTCGAGACTATCGAAGAACTGCCGAATGCATGGAGTTCGGATAGCTATCGAGAACTATTAGACCTTATGGAATATGGGGACACGGCCGACCTTTCCGATACCGAACTCAAAGAGATGTGCCTACTTTCGCTATCGGATAATGAGGGCGATGCCGCTGCAAAAATCGTACTGGCCCATGTTTTCGGCGATAAACTCAATACAGGTCAAATCGATAACCTCTCCCATGAACTGAGAGACGAGAAGGTTTGGGAAGAATACGCGGCACTATCGCTGCATGAAGATTTTTTTAATGCAACACAGTTGCTCTACGAGGCATATAATGGTAAATTTCCGCATCCAGAAGCAGTTCGCTATCGCATACAGATCACAACAAAAGACAAGCTTGGCCTGACCGTTTTCGAAACCGATACCGAGATAGCCCTACTTCCGTCTATTGAGCCAAGGGATGCCAGAAAATACCCTTATCAAAAGACTCTTCGACGACGAATTGAAAACGGGTGCCTTTAGTGATGCAAAGGACATCATTTGGCAGTTTACAAAGCGAACAGATGGGACCAATACCGTAATCTTTGAAGTTCTTTCTTCTACCTATTGGTTTCACGATTTAAAATACGCCCAACCTTTCGAAGCCGAATTGATTTACGACGAGGGCGAATAATGAGTTTCGTATACTCACTGCGAAACCGACTGCTTACAGAATAAGCCAACACTACCAAACTTTTTTCTTACTTTGCAGCGAATAAAAAATCTCGGAGATCAGTAGCATAGTGAATGAGGGTATAAGGTATCTATAAAGGGATGATTAAATAAGCTCGGGGCAGGCCTACGAGGTATTGGAAGGACAACCATTTTAGTTTCGAGGCCTTCGCCGGTAATGGCTACATGAATGTGAGCAATGTTCTCAGAATTTTAAATCTCGATTATCGAGTAAATAGGGATTTTTATTCCAACTCAGCCAGAACTCCAAAAGAGAGGTGCTTAGGAAATGCGAGGCAGCGTCTTCGGAAAATAATTTTGATTAAAAATATGAAATGGAAGTATTAGGAATTGATGTAGGTGGTTCAGGCATAAAAGGAGCCTTGGTGAATGTGGAGACCGGTGAGATGAGCTCAGAGCGGTTTCGTATTGCGACGCCAGCATCCAGAAAACCTAAGGCCATGGCCAAGGTTGTCGGAGAAATTGTCAAGCATTTTGATTACAAGGGGCCAATTGGTGTTGGTTTTCCTACGGTGATTAAAAAGGGGGTCTGCAAATCGCCCGGTAATCTTCATAAAAAGTGGCAAGGTACAGATGTGCAAGCACTATTTACCCAAACAACAGGCTTGACAGTTACAGTAGTGAATGACGCCGATGCGGCTGGTTATGCTACCATGAATTATGGTATAGGCAAGGGCAAGGAAGGTTTGGTCGTCATGATTACCATAGGTACAGGCTTGGGCAGTGGGGCTTTTTTAGACGGAACATTGATACCCAATTTCGAACTTGGACAAATTCCCTATAGAAAGTACGACAAGATAGAACTATGGGCAGCCGGATCGGCCAAGGACCGCGAAGGGCTTACATATACAAAATGGGGAAAACGATTTAATACCTTCTTAGAATATGTTGACCTCATCATTGCCCCGGACCTTATTATCTTGGGAGGTGGTGCCTCAAAAGATTTTGATGAATTTAAGGAGTGCATAAAAATCGATACCCCGGTAATCCCTGCCGAACTAAGAAACCATGCCGGAATAATCGGTGCGGCGGTCGCTGCCATAAAAGACGTGTCCAAGGGATGATAGTGAACAAAGTCTTCGACAAAGAAGTAAGCTTTGAGAGGTGAGATTTTAGACGTTGGATTTTAGATCCGCCTGCAGGCATATGTGAGATACAGGGGTGCAATTTTACAGTATTGTTTCCAAAAAGGAAAGATGTTAAACTAAAAATTCCCGAATACAATTGTATTCGGGAATTTTTAGTTTTGCTCATTAAGAAACAGTCGTTACTCAATAATCTTGGCCCCTTCAGGAACGTCGAAGAAATCTTCGACTACTTTTCCTTCAAAGGAAACTTCGCTTACGTCGATTTGGGTAATGAATTCTCCCCTTGTGCCTTTCTCGGTTGTCCAATGCGTCTTGTATTCCGTTGGGAAGGTAATCCCGTCTACGGTATTACTGCCGATTACATCCATAAACTTTTCTGGTAAATGTCCTCCATCCTTAAAA
>Ga0079203_1003256_pt1 | contig 10272 bp, 7 predicted proteins | sample PorBlaMBantryBay_FD_68602 | JGI IMG/M metagenome (GOLD analysis project Ga0079203, IMG submission 68602) | Marine algae microbial communities from Bantry Bay - Bantry Bay, Ireland | ecosystem: Host-associated > Algae > Red algae > Blade | place: Bantry Bay, Ireland
GGATTTGCGGGATTTGAGGATTTGCAGGATTAAACGGGGAATCAGGATTTGCGGGATTTGAGGATTTGCAGGATTAAACGGGGAATCAGGATTTGCGGGATTTGAGGATTTGCAGGATTATTTATTACCAATTAAGGGAATTTATAATCTTTGAGCAAGGCGGTTGACGAATTATTAGATTAAATTATCAACAGCCAAATCCTGAAAATCCTATAATCGAGAAAATCCTGATACAGATAATTGACGAAAAGTATTAAGAAATCAGGATTATTTCATTGCCGAATAATCCTAATTGAAATAAAAGAACAACACGATGACTTTAGATGAAATTACGTATAAAATAAACGGGTGCGCTATGAAGGTACATCGCACTTTAGGGAATGGGTTTCAAGAAGTGATTTACCAAAGGTGTTTAGCTATCGAATTGGAGAATGCTAATTTAAATTTTGCGAGGGAACTTTCACATCCTATCTTTTATGGAGAGGTAGAAGTGGGAACCAGAAGAGCAGACTTTGTGGTAGAAGATAAAATAATTGTAGAAATAAAAGCAAAAATTAATTTAGAAGATGTTCATTTGGCTCAAGCTAAAAATTACGTCGTTGCTTATGATAAAAAGGTAGGTCTCCTAATTAACTTTGGTGCTACAAGTCTTCAATTTAAGAAGATCTATAATCCGAAATATCAATAAGCTAGATCAAACCCGCCTGACATAAGGCAGGGTTACAAGATTGGAGGATTTACCAGGTTAAATTATCTCAGCCGAATCCTGTAAATCTTCAAATCCTACAAATCCTGATTCTGACAATTTAAACGAAAAATATCTACTAAAATATAAATAACCTAATTTCGATAATTTAATAATTCCAATATATTTATAGCATATTAAACTACATGACCTCACTATTTAAATCAGAAGCTGGAAAAAAAGAAATCCTCAATCTGTATGATAAAAAATTAAGCGACCTAAATATTGACTATCAATATAAAATCATTGATACCAGTTTCGGAAAGACCAATATTATTATTACTGGCAAAGCTTCAAATCCGCCTTTAATCATTATCCATGGATCAAATGGTTGTGCTCCAATAAGCTTGGAAACATATCCTAATTTATCAACTCAGTTTCAAGTGTTTGCTGTTGATGTTCTTGCTCAGCCTAACAAAAGTGCTGAAACAAGGTTAAGCATGAAAGGTGATTCTTATGGTAAATGGATAAATGAAATAATAGGTACACTGAATTTATATGATGTCACACTTGTTGGATTTTCATTTGGTGGTTTGGTGATTTTAAAAACATTGATACATGATGAAGACAAAATAAAAGAAGTGTTTTTAGCTTGTCCTGCCTACATCGTAAATGGCAATCCTTTAAAGGCAATATTTAAAGTGTTTATTCCTATGAAGCGATATATGAAGTCGAAGAATATAAAATTTGTAGAGAAATTTCTAAGTGAAGTGTTTACAGAGAGAGACGAATTTGCAATACAATATCTGTCGAAAGTTTTTTTACATTTTAATATGGATTTTACACCCGTGCCTGTCATTAGCAAATCAGAAGCATCAAAATTAAAGACACTAATAACCTTAATAGCGGCAAAAAAAGACATTATGTTTCCTGGCGAAAAAATGATTAAAAGAGCGGCCAACATATTTTCATCTGTAACAACAATGGTATTGCTTGAGAATTCTAAACATGTGCAGAACAAAACTGACAACTTAAAAATAGAAGCATTAATACTAAAATAGAATCGTCTGATAAAATGATACAAAATCCAAGATAATAATTGCGCAAATCCTACTAATCGTATAATCTAATAAATCATAATTCAGACAATTTTTAAGTTTATAGCGATTAAGTCTTCAAAATTCATTTATTTAGAGAATAAGACACTAGTTATGAAAACTACAATCACAGTTGCCTTACTGCTTATCTTTGTTTTATCGATTTGCGCCCAGGGTGATATGCCTGGCATTTTGTCTCCACGAGAGCAAGCCAAGGTCATGGATGATATACTAGAAGATCGTCTGGACAACCTATTGCCAACATTAATGGATCGAGAAAATATAGACATGTGGATTCTCATTTCTAGAGAATACAATGAAGATCCAGTGATGAAGACGATGTTGCCAGCTACATGGTTATCTGCACGACGACGGACGATCATGGTGTTTCACAATACTGATGAAGGTGTAGATAAAATAGCGATTGCAAGATATAGTGTAGGGAGATTATTAAAAGGACAGTGGGATGTCGATGTATTTCCAGATCAGTGGGAGGCATTGATGACAATCATTAAAGAAAAAAATCCGACCAATATTGGGCTTAATTATTCCGATGACTTTGCTTTAGCAGATGGATTAGTGAAGACAGAGTATGAAGCATTCATGTCTTATTTACCAATAGAGATGCATGATAAAGTTGTCTCTGCCCAAAACTTAGCCATCGCATGGTTAGAAACAAGAACGCCTAAGGAGTTAGCCATTTATCCAATGATTGCTCGTATGGGTCATTTGATTTTGAGAGAAGGCTTATCTGAAAAAGCAATTCACCCTGGTGTCACAACGACGAATGATGTTGTGTGGTGGTTACGAAACAGAGTTGATGAGTTGGAACTTGACACGTGGTTTCATCCTTCAGTGTCTGTACAACGAGCAGATATGGGTAACAATGAGTTCCTACGTTCTTTTTCGAAGCGGCCAGAACAAGACATTATTCAGCATGGTGATTTGTTACATGTGGATTTTGGCATCAGTTATCTGAAATTATATACTGATCAGCAAGAACATTTTTATGTACTCAAACCAAATGAAACAGAAGCTCCAGAAGGATTGAAAAAAGCATTTGCAAATGGCAATCGTATGCAAGACATCTTAACGGAAAATTTTATTACAGGTAGATCGGGAAATGATATTCTAAAACAGTCTCTTGATCAAGCAAAATCAGAAGGGCTTAATGCCTCAGTCTATACACACCCAATTGGTTTTCATGGTCACGCTGCTGGTCCAACAATTGGGATGTGGGATCAACAAGGCGGAGTGAAAGGAAGAGGTGATTATCCACTATTCGCCAATACGGCATATTCGATAGAATTATTTGCTGCAACAGAAGTGCCTGAGTGGGGTGGCAAGCTTGTCAGAATAATGTTAGAGCAAGACGGTGTGTTTACAGGGGATGATTTTTATTATTTGGATGGAAGGCAAGAACAATTGCATTTAATTCCAAAGCAATAGTGATGGAAAATAAATTAAAGGACATACTTAATGGGAGTTTTGATAAATTCTCTCTAGAAAAAGTATATTCCTAAAAATAGTATAACACTGATGTTTAAGTTTTTTAAAGGAATAAGGCGGCGGTTATTGAAAGAAGGTAAATTGAAAAACTATCTTCTTTATGCTTTTGGCGAAATTATCTTAGTGGTATTAGGTATTTTAATTGCTTTGCAAATTAATAAATGGAATATTGGTCGAGTAGAGAAAAAGGAAGAAATTGCCATTCTCAAAGGTATCATAGAAGATATTCTTAGAGATACCATTGATATGAATTATAATATGGGGGTATATAAATATAGCATCAAAATGGATAGCACGTTACTGAATAATTTGACTGAAATTAAACAATATGATTCAGAAATAACTTGGAGTCTTTTCGCATATTATACCAATGGTTTAAACTTAATATTACATCAATCTTATTTTGAGGAAGCCAAGTCAAGAGGCTTAAAGATCATCAGTAATTCTGAACTTAGAAAAGAGATAAGTCGTTTATACGAATTCCATTATATCTCCTTATTGAAATCTGAAAATGAAAATGATGGTTTACTTATGGATAGTTATGACCAATATTTGAAGGATAATAAATTGATTCAGGCATTGCCTTCTCAAGATGATTTTGGACTTTTTTTACCTAAAGATAAATATCAGCAATTAGTAAATGATGAGCATTTTCATTTTCTCTTGAAATTAAAATTGGAGATATCGGGAGCTATGCTGAACTCAAAATATAATCCCGTTCACCAAAGGGCATTGGAATTAGTAGAAAAGATAGAGGAGGAGTTGGAACGACTAGAATAACTTTTTAATTATCTGTAATTATGAGTGAATGTGAAATAACGATGTCAATCACATGTCCTCCTCAGCACAACGCATGTAGCAATAAGATAAATATATACTGACTCTAAAATTCCACAGTCAACCCCAACAATACATTCGTCCCAGCCTGTGGATAATAATAATTCTCAGTTACCAAATCTCCAAAGATATAACTGAAGGTATATCCATTTGATTCGTATGTTTCATTCAAAATATTATTGACCAAGAACTTGATAGATATTTCTTTACCTATTAATTCCTTTAGTGAATAGTCAACAATAAAATCATTGACAAAATAAGCATCAATGACTCTAAAATCATTTGATGTATTGTCAAGAAATTGGTCGCCGACATATTTGCTTTGTAAAGAAATGGCAAGATAGGGAAGTAGTTTGTATTGCAATCGACTACCTGCGATCACTGACGGAGAAAATGCAATATCTGTATCATTCTGTATTGTTTCTACGAATGAGAAATCTGCAAAATCAACAATAACATCTGTATACTGATCTATTTTATTTTGACTTAATGTCAGGTTTGGAGACCAGCTAATTTTTGAAGTTGGAGACCAACTTAGTGATAACTCTATGCCTCTTCGAAAACTATCATCAACATTGGTTCGTACACCACCTCCAACATCATTCACAGCTCCTGTCAATACCAATTGGTCTGAATACAACATGTAATAAGCATTGGCTTCAAAAGCAAGTGTCGGACTTTGAGTTCTAAAACCAAATTCTAAATCATTGAGTGTTTCTGGTTTAGGAATTTGTGTCCCAATCGCATCAATAAAATCTGACCGAACAGGTTCTCTATTTGCGCGTGCATATGAGGCATAAAACTGTGATTCATTATTTAATTTATAGGTCAGGCCAAATTTTGGATTAAAAAAATTATAATTCTCATCTACATCAATTGGGATTAAATCATTATCGATCCCTTCAGTTTCATAACTGATCGCACGCCATTGTAAATCACCATAAAACAATAATGATTCATTTAATTGATAATTTATTTTACCATAAACATTAAAATCAGTTTTTGAAGCATCACTAAAATAATAAGGCTGTTGCTCCTCTAAATTTGGTAACGAAAAAACATCAATAACTTCCCCAAAATGATCGCCGTCATATCTGTTTAGACCAAAGCCACCAAGTAAATCAATGTTATCATTCGCCTGAAAGGTGATATTCGTAATAATACCATAAAAATCATTATCTAACCACCGGCGTCTGACTAAATCCGCATCTCCTTCAGGATTCGTAATGTTATATTCTATTAAAGCATCTTGAAATCTGAATTCTTCAAAAAAGCCTTGTCCTTTAGTATAGTGTAAGGTGGTATTAAAATTAGTTGTAGAATTTATTTGTTGATTATAAATTAACTGGACATGGTCTTGGCCGTAATCATCAACTTGGTCTTGGTATAAATAATAATTATAGCGTCGATCTGAATTAAATAAATTTAGCGAATCGGCTACTGTATTATAGGTGACACCAACGTTATTAAAATAGTGAGTGAATAAATCATTTTCATTTCCTGTGATTCTTGCTTCTGGCACACCAAACCACGATTGATATGTCCGTTCATCACCAGAAAAAACATTCAATCTAAGCGATGATTTATCTCCAATGGCAGCTGCTGAAACTGACCATGAATCTAAATCAGAAGTTGCTCTATCTACGTAACCATCAGAGTTGATCACAGAGTATCGACCCTCTACCACAAAATGTTCGGCCAATGAACCTGTACCAGCTTCTACAGAAAGTTTATCCGTATTGTATGAGCCAAAAGCACTAGATACTTTACCATATGCATCCGTTCTACTCTTATTCGTATTTAATGCAACTGTACCACCAAAAGCAGCAGCTCCATTGGTTGATGACCCAACGCCTCGTTGTATTTGCACATTTTCGACAGAGCTACCAAAGTCCGGAAGGTTTACCCAGAAGACTCCTTGACTTTCAGAATCATTTAAGGGAACACCATTGATAGTGACATTTATTCTTGTGGCATCTGATCCTCTCAATCTAAGGCCTGTATAACCAACACCTGCGCCAGCGTCTGAAGTGACAACCATTGAGGGTGTGTGTTCAATAAGGAAAGGCAAATCTTGAACCAGATTTTTTATTTTAATGTCTTCTTTATTTACTTCTTGATAGCTGAACGGTGAATCCTTGGTCAATTTATTTGCAATAATATTTACCTGCTTTAATTCAGTTGTGACAGTTCTCATATTATATTCTGCCGTCTGATCTTTAGGGATACGAATGGTAGATTCCATATCATCAAATCCCAAGTACTGGATATTTAGTTTATAATTGCCAGGCTTTAAATTTTGAATATAAAATTGCCCTTCAAGGTCAGTGACAGCCGTTTTAAATCCATCATTGACGTATACAAGTGCACCTTGCAATGGATTGCCTTGTCCATCAGAGACTGATCCTGTGTATGCATGTTGAGCTGTCAAAAATGTGAACAAGAATGATAAGTTGATAATAAATATAAGTCTAAGCATATGTACTTACTGACACCAAACTTATGAGGGGAAATAAGTCCAATAGTTAAAAAAACCATCAACCTGGAAGGTCATTTTCCTTACCAGAATTACCTGGCCAGGTTCGATGGGTGTAATCTCAGCCTCGAAAGGCACCCCAAATGAGAAGACAAATGTATGATATTCTAGTACAACTATCTATCTTTAAATTATGAAAGTACTGGTTTTCGGAAAATACTTGGATAAGGGCAATATACCTTTTGTGGAGAAAGTGCTAGAGGATTTAAAAGGAAAAGCAGTATATAGAATCAATGATGTCTTTGCAACAGAGCTGATGAAGCAAGACATGGATGTGCCAGTTGAATTGATCATTTCTAATTCAGATCAATTGCGAGAGTTTAAGCCAGATGCCTGTATATCAATGGGCGGTGATGGGACCATATTGACGGCTTCTACATTGATTCAAGAGTTGTCGACACCTATATTGGGAATTAACTTAGGTAGACTGGGCTTTCTGGCAAGTACAGAACGTACATTTATTGACGAGGCAATTAACCAATTGATCAATAAGGAATATACAGTTGAGCAACGATCTATGCTGTCTTTGGAGTCAAACATCCCAATTTTTTCTGAAGCCTCATTTGCATTGAATGACTTCACCCTTCATAAAAGAGACACGAGCTCTATGGTGACGATTCATACTTATCTGGATGGTGAATTTCTCAATTCGTACTGGGCTGATGGGATTATCATTTCTACGCCGACAGGCTCTACAGGATATAATCTTAGTTGTGGAGGGCCTATTATCTATCCGAATTCTCAAAATTTTGTTATTACACCAGTCGCGCCACATAATTTAACGGTTAGGCCACTAGTTGTCTCAAGTACGACGACAATACAATTAGAAATAGAAGGGCGATCGGATAATTTCATGTGCACACTTGATTCTAGATATGAGACAGTTACTTCAGAACATAAGCTATCCCTTACAGAATGCCCATTTAATACACAATTGATCCGATTGTCTAACAATTCATTCTTAGATACAATCCGCAATAAGTTAGCTTGGGGACGTGATTCAAGAAATTGACAAACTTTCAACTTTTTAAACATTTTTAGTCATATTTTTGTCTTATCTCGAAAAGAAACAAATAATTTGTCTACACAAGAGTTATCATATCAATCTTCGCTTTATCTGAATTACTTCGGTATATCAGAAAATGCATATTCTGCTAAGATCAACTGGTATGAATCTCACTTCAAGCAATTACAAAGCCTAAGTGAAAAGGCTAAAACAGAAATAGAATTAGACTATACACTTTCCTTGTTTCATGTTGGACGTTACCATCAATATATTGCTCAATCTGACGTCATGATAGAAAAGGTAATTGAGCAGAACATCATCGAATTACACGGGGAAGACATTTATCAAAAACTGCTATTCAATAAAGCGGCCTGTTACTACAACACCAGTCAGTTTGATGCTTCTTTACATATTGTCCTTGAGCTTTGTAAAATGGACAAAGGCAGCAAATTATATAAAAACTTTTGCATAAAGCTTTTGCGCTTGTGCTCTTATCGAAAATTTGATCGACTTAAAGGTCTTGCACTTGGATTGATACTTGTCGCACTACTAATCATCATTGCAGAAATATTATTGATAAGAACGATAATGACAAGCTATATTCAACCAGTTGAGCTTGCAAGAAATATTTTGCTTGGCAGCTCATTTATCTTATTGGCTTGGAACGAATTGAAGATCCAATCTTATATTAGAAAAAAAATGGCTAGTAAGTAAAGTTGTCTGATACTTGTATATCTCCTCCTTTTTTGTCTGAACAGGATTTATAAGATAAAAGAGGATAGACAAGATCGTGACATCATCATAATCGTGTAGATCTTAAAATCTTGCATGATCATGTTCAAGCAAAGAAATGAAATTGTCTGAACAGGATTTATAAGATAAAAAAGGATAGACAAGATCGTACCATTATGATAATCGTGTGCATCTTAAACATCTTAAAAATCGTGTTCAAGACAAAAAAAGGATAAATAACATCATTACAACATCATAATCATGTCCATCTTAAACATCTTAAAATCATGGTCAAGACAAAAAAAAGATACTTTCCTGAATAAGCTTAATCAATCAATCGTATAATGCGCCGATAAATAAATTCCCCTTGGCAATATAGGAAAGACAACAAATGAAGCATTTGGATTCGAGTCTATAAAAGAAGAAGTAGCAGCATTAGCATTACTACCGAATTCATTTGGTCCAAAGAAGTTAATTAAACCATCAGAATTGAGCAGGTTAGTGACTTTAAGTCCGAGTAATAAATTTGTACCAATCCTATAATCTGCATTAAGACCAATTGTTTGATAGGAAGGGAGTTGAAATGCATTTTCTGCATTGCCTTCTCGCTCACCTATATATGTCCAGTTGATGGAAGGAGTAAAGTTTGACACATTCCATTGTGCAGAAATTCTTGACATGAGATTTGGAACAAGAGGGAGTTTTTTTCCAGATAAATCAATGATGCTATCGTCAGAAGTATCCGCAGTTCCATTGGCTTCATAAACGGTAAATTGATCACTCTGTGCATCTTGGACTGTTTGATTACCAGTGATTGTGAAGTTGTCAGAAAGCTGAACAGTCCACTCAAATTCTACTCCACGCGTTTCAGTGCTATTGAATTGAGTTGGGGCATTAAATATTTCATTTGTCTCTTGATCAAAAACAAAATCTGTGATGGCAACATTGTCAAGTATACTATTAAATAATGTTGCTGAGCCAGAAAAAAGAGTTGATCGAAATCTATAGCCTAGTTCTATTTGTTGGATGCCTTGCACTTCTGGTTTACTTTGGAGTGGAAAGCTAGATAGATTCTGGATGTAGATATTTATCTCGGGCGCTTTATTTGTATTAGAGAATCTTCCGAATAAAAAATGTTGATCATTTACAGCATATCCAGCACCGATTGAATAAGATATATAATCGTAAGTAAAATCAACTTCTTCGAAATTATCGCTAGCAATCATTTGACCATTATCGAAGTCAGTTCGAGGATTGCCATCTGTACCACCTTCTTGGTTAAATGTAGTTGGTAAATCTAATTCGCCTTTATGGTTAACTCGTTCATACCTTATGCCACCATCTAGTGTCAGTGATTCGTTTATAGACCATTCATCATTGGCAAATAAAGAGAGTTGGTTAACATCAAAATTACCACTTTCAAAAAAAAGTCCTCCAAAGTTTGATAAACCCATCTCATCAGACAAAGACAAGTCATTACCCTCAAAGTCTTGTAGGTTTACGCGAAGTGCTCTTGGTTCATTTTCGAATGTTGCATATGCAAAGCTGGCATTGGTAAAATAGTCCAAGTGGGAAATTGATTGAAAAAGACCAAGTTCTATATTGTGCTGGTCTACTGATTTTGAAAGCCGGAGTTGATTCATCCATTCAGTTAGATCATCTTGTTTTTTCCAAGCGGCAATACCAAGTAAGGCATCGTTAGGTAGGCTACCATTTATATATTCAAAATCAGGAGGAAGACCCTGAAATGCATTTAGGGCACCTGCATTATTGACAACTGCTACTTGTTCGTTAGTAAACACATCAGTAAAAGAAACGAGTCCAAACGGGAATTGACCACCACTTAAAAAGTAAGGCAAAAAGCTTTCTA
>Ga0079203_1003257_pt1 | contig 10271 bp, 8 predicted proteins | sample PorBlaMBantryBay_FD_68602 | JGI IMG/M metagenome (GOLD analysis project Ga0079203, IMG submission 68602) | Marine algae microbial communities from Bantry Bay - Bantry Bay, Ireland | ecosystem: Host-associated > Algae > Red algae > Blade | place: Bantry Bay, Ireland
GAGGTCGCGGTAAAACCGCCATCCCCTGTAGTGACCGTGATGGTCGCCGTTCCCTCAAGCAACGCTGTCACCAGGCCCTCGGCATCCACCGTGGCAACCGAGGTATCGCCCGAAGACCAGCTAGTGCCCCGGTCCGTAGCGTCCATCGGGGAAATCGTGGGGGTAAGCCGCAGCGTGTCGCCTTCGATAAGGGTTGCCGTTCCGGGGGCGACCGACACATCGGTCACGCTCACAATTTGGCAATTGGCGTTAGTTAGGCCGAAAAGAGTGACTAAGAAAAATAATTGAAAAAAAATGAACTTTGCAGTAGTGATTAATTTAAACGACATTTTGTATGTAGTAGGATTTAATTTCGAAGAGAGAAAGTATTTTTCATGTTTAAAATTGACAATTAGCTTAAATCAAATTATTCCTTAATTATAACTAAAGCTGTATTGCCGTGAGTACTACACTATATTCTTGCCTCAAATTAGCAACGAATATTTTTAATCTTATTCTTCAAAATTTAGTATATAAAATTGATAAATTACCAAAAAGTAAAACTAGTTCTCTTCGAATTTGGCATGCCCAAAGAATCAAGAAAATTATTCATTATAGTTTTTTGGCAAAAAAAATAGCAAAAAATTCAATGACAACCAACGTTAATGCCTTTGTAGCGAATAAAAAACGAAGTTAAATTGAGATTATCAAAGGAATTTTACAAATCGTTAAAATTACTGATTAAGTCGATGAAATACCATTGCAAAAAAAAATATTAAGTTAAAACTGTAACAATCCATACATTGCCTTCTCTTTTCAACAAACCATCTATTTTTTGAGCCACAAAAAAGAACATATTGATGTTTTATTACAATTGTGTTTAGCAGGAAAACAATGCGCACAATTAGAAGTTTACAACCGCTATTACAAGGCAATGTACAATACATCGCTACGAATCGTAAAAGATAGTGCACAGGCCGAAGATGTAATGCAAGAATCGTTTTTAAGCGCGTTTACGAAACTGCAAAGCTTTAAAGGCGAGGTAACCTTCGGATCTTGGTTAAAGCGCATTGTAATAAACAACAGTATTTATCATTACAGGAAACAACGTAAGAAGAACGAAGTGGGACTGGATGATGTAATCTATAAGGTCGAAGACAATGAAGCAAATGTCTCGGATCATGTGGTCACCGAACTAAAGGCTCAAAAAGTGATGGAAACCATGCGTTCTCTCAAAGATAATTACCGACTTTCTTTGACCTTACATTTAATTGAAGGGTATGATTATGAAGAAATTAGCTCAATTATGAACATTAGCTACGCCAATTGCAGAACTACGATCTCTAGAGCGAAGGAAAGTTTACGAAATAAGTTATTAACTGTATAGTTATGAACAAGGAAATAGAAAAATTTTTCGAAAATAGTATGGGTTCCTTTGATACCGAAGAACCAGATATGGGGCATAAAGAACGTTTCTTAAATCGCCTTCAATCTCAACAAGACGCAACAGCATTTAGTAAAAAACGTAGTTGGTTATTTACCCCATTGTCGATTGCGGCGTCTGTTGCGGTACTGCTTGCGGTCGGCATTGGTGTGTACTTAGGTTCACCTCGATCAGTTGAAGAGCAAGTTGCCAACATTTCTCCTGAAATCGCGAATACCGAATATTATTTCGCAAGCCTGATTGAGGAGCAGGTAACCGAGTTGCAAAATGAAAGTTCTCCAGAAACCCAACGGCTGATTGCCGATACCATGGAGCAATTGCAGAAACTGAAAATCAATTACAAAGGGTTGGAAAAAGACCTGTTAGATGGAGGGAACAGTAAATTGATACTTAGTGCAATGATAACCAATTTTCAGACGCGAATAGACCTTTTACAAGAGGTCCTTGACAAGGTTGATACTATAAAGAATCTAAAAAAACAAAATGATGCGAACTTTACAATTTAAAATAATAACCCTACTATTTTTGGTAGCACCAATAGCTTTTTTTGCTCATGACTGTGAAGTAAAAGGGAAGCATACCAAAGAGAAAACAATCAAAAAAGAATTCGATGTGAATTCAGATGCGTTACTAAAAATAAGCAATAGCTACGGGAACCTCAATATTACCTCTTGGACAGAGAATCGGGTACTAATTGAAGTACATATTAAGACCAACGGTAATAGTGAGGAGAAGGTACAGCGCAAGCTAGACGAGATTACTGTTGATTTCGAGAGTAGTGCAAACATGGTTTCTGCACGAACTGTTTTTGATAACAATAGAAGCGGTTGGGGCTGGGGAAACAATAACAACGTAAACATGCAGATCAACTACACTATCAAGGTGCCCGTAAAGAACAGCGTGCATTTAAACAATGATTATGGTAGTATCATACTCGACCGTATAGATGGTCATGCCAAGATCAATTGCGATTATGGCAGATTGGATATCGGCGAACTGCGCGGCAGAAACAACCAATTAAATTTTGATTATACTTCAAAATCACAGATAGGGTACATCAACAGCGGTAAGATTACCGCAGACTATTCGGGTTTCACAATAGAGAAGGCCGGTGACTTGGCCATAAGTGCGGATTATACGAATTCAACTGTTCATAAAATGGGGAATTTGGTCTATAAGAATGATTATGGTAAAATCGAAATCGGTGAGGCCGGCAATGTTCAAGGCTCTGGCGATTATATTAACGTAAGTTTGGGCACATTACATGGCAACGTAGATATCAATGCCGATTATGGTTCCGTGAAAATTGAAAAAATGGCGGCCGATGCCGGAAACCTGCTTGTCAAAACAGATTATACAGGCGTAAAGATCGGTTACGATTCCGCGTATCATTTTAATTTCGAGATCAGAACTTCCTATGCCGGCGTAAGTGGGAAAGACGATTTTGAGATGAACATCAGTGAGGTAAAAAATACCAGTAAATATTACAAGGGCCATTATGGTTCGGCGAACAGTAGCAATTCAGTTACTGTTACCAGTGACTATGGCGGTGTTTCATTCAACAAAAATTAATAAGAAATTACGGTTCCTTATTGTTATTAGGAACCGTAATTTCTTATTTTGCCCCACCCAAAATTGCTCAAGGCAATTCCGACCTTTGCATTCCTTTCTATAAGGTCGTCGGAAACAAGAGGAAAGGGGTAACAATAATATCTGAGATAAAGTTCTTAGAAAAGTGTTTTCATTAATCAATAAGTTCCGGTATTTCCGAGAACAACATTAAAAATCATTTATCATGAAAAAATTTTTGAGCCTAAGTTTAGTAGTATTAATGACCGCCTCTTGCACCGCGCAATGGGGTAAAAAAGTGCAAGGAGATGGAAATAACGTAACCATTAATCGTAGCGTTGGTGACTATGACGCTGTTGCGTTGGCAGGTTGGTTCGATGTGGATTTGGTAGACGGAAAAGAAGGAGAACTCATTTTGGAAGGAGAATCGAATCTACTGGAGTATATCGTTACAGAGGTAAAGGACGGACAGCTGACCATTAAGGTAAAGAAAGGAGTTAATCTAAAGCCCTCATCATGGGACGATGGGATTCGAATCACCGTGCCCATTAAAACTATTGATGCGGTAAAACTGTCCGGTTCAGGTGATATAGTAGGCAAGACTACTATAAAAACGAATAACTTTAAAACAGCGCTTTCGGGCTCTGGTGATGTCACCCTAGCGGTAGAATGTGAGACTATCGACACTTCTATGTCTGGATCAGGAGATATTAATCTTAGCGGTTCGGCAAGAGACTTCGAAGTTAGCATCTCAGGTTCCGGCGATATAAGAGCCTATGACCTTGAAGCCGATAACGTAGACGCTACTATTAGCGGATCGGCCGATATTGAGGTAACTGCAACCAAGATGCTAAAGGCAAGGGTATCGGGATCCGGAGATATCAGCTATCGCGGCAATCCTAAAAAAGTAGATACAAAGGCTTCCGGTTCGGGAGATATTTCAAAAGGGTAGCGCGTTTATTCATCAAGAAAATCACGGTAAATCAAAAGTTAGGCCTCTTTTTCAAAAGAGGCTTTTTCATGTTTTGGAACCCGAAACAACAAAATAATTCCGACTAAGAAAAAAAGAAACAAAAATAAGATAGCATAGCGCATGGTACTAATTTGGTCGACTACTGCGAAAATAAGCATCCCGATAACGATGCCTATCTTCTCTGCCACATCATAAAAGCTAAAATACGAGGTAGTATCCTCTGTATCAGGTAAGAACTTTGAATATGTCGATCTCGCCAATGCTTGCACCCCTCCCATAACCAGACCTACAAGTCCCGCCGCAATATAGAACTGCATCGGTGTTATCATAAAGAAGGCATAAAAGCAAAGGCACATCCATATGGCGTTGACCAGAATCAGTGTTTTGATATTTCCGAATTTGGCAGATAGCTTTGAAGTGATAACAGCCCCTAGTATAGCCACCAATTGTATCACAAGAATACTTATGATCAAACCGACGGTCTTCTCACCATCATTGGCCCACGCAATTTCTTTTTCGCCAAAATAAACAGCCATAAGCATGATGGTCTGCACCGCCATGCTAAAAACAAAAAAAGCATTCAAATAGCGTTTTAGGATTAAATTGCCTTTGAGCTGTGCCCAAACGGTCTTTAATTCACGAAACCCATTTAAGATGACGTCTTTATTTACTTTATGGCCCGTAGAAACTCCCTTTGGAAGTACCCGAAATGTATATTGGGCGAAAACTGCCCACCATAGTCCGACCGTTATAAAAGACACTTTCATAGCACTTACCTTCGCCATATTATGTTCGCGTTCCGTAATGCCGATATCAAAACCAAACCATTCCGGTTTCATGACCATAGCCAAATTTAGTACTAGCAAGAGTACACTGCCGAAATAGCCTAAGGAGAACCCTTTGGCACTTATGGCATCTTGCTGATGTTCGTAGGCAATATCCGGCAAATAAGAATTGTAAAAAACGAGGCTTCCCCAGTAGCCAAGCAATCCCATGAAATAGAACAAAAGGCTCGTATGAATAAAGTTCAGATCAAACCAGTACAGACCAATACAACCCAGACTACCCAAATAGCAAAAGAACTGCATAAAAGTCTTCTTATTCCCAACATAATCGGCAATTCCCGATAATAACGGGGATAAAAAAGCGACTACCAAAAATGTAAAGGCTGTAATAATCGAGATGAGCACAGTTTGTTTCATCTCAAAACCAAAGGCCGAGACCAACTCTTCATCAGATGCAAAAAGCGAAGAATAAAATATGGGAAATATAGAAGACGCAATCGTAAGGGAGTATACCGAGTTGGCCCAATCATAGAAAGCCCATGCGTTCAGTAACTTCTTACTTCCCCTTTCCGCAATCGTTTTTGCCATGTAGTACGAACTAAAAAACCGCTCACATCAGTGAACGGTTTTAAATATACGTATTAAGTCTTTAATTCGCTATTGAAAGCTAGTAACGCCGAATTTGTTGGCCTCTGCCCGAGCTGCTGGTGCCCAGCTGGCGAGATTGGCAATTCGCGTATCGTTAGACGGGTGCGTACTCATAAATTCAGGTGGCGCTTCCCCCCCACTCTTTGCTTTCATACGTTTCCAAAGTTCAGAACCCTCACCAGGATCGTAGCCGGCGATAGCCATAATCTGCAGTCCTATCCGATCAGCCTCGGTTTCATGACTCCTGCTAAAAGGCAACATGAGACCAACCGTAGAACCAAGACCATATGCTTGATTAAAGGTGTTTCTAGTGCGCTCATCCTTGATAGCTATATTCCCGGCAACTGCTCCCAATTGCTGCAAGGTTCCTGCACTCATACGCTGTGCGCCATGATCTGCCAAAGCATGCGCTACTTCGTGCCCCATTACGACGGCGACCCCTCTCTCTGTTTGGGTAATAGGCAGTATTCCCGTGTAGAAAACGATTTTACCTCCTGGCATACACCATGCATTAACGTTATCATCCTGTACCAGATTATATTCCCATTTGTAATCTTTTAAATATCCGGCATAGCCGTTCGCAGTTAACCACCGTTCCGCTGCTGAAGATATTCGTTGCCCCACTTTCTTTATCATTGCGGCATCCTCACCACCTTTCACCACATTATTCTCAGTTAAAAACTGATCGTATTGCGCGAAAGCCGTTGGAAAAATTTGGCTATTGGGGAAAAAATTAATGGTACTTTTTCCTGTAAAAGGATTGGTCTTACAGGCCGTAACTCCAAGGAAAATTGCTATTATTAAAACTACTTTTTTCATTTTTAGTTATTTTAGTAAAGCAAAGTACAAAAAAATCATTTTGCGAAGATGCGCAATAACGTAAAGTTCTTGTTCACTTCAATAGAATTGTCCTCGCTAAATTTGGCACTTTTCAAATTTACCTTTTCATTATCAATCTCTATGCCACCAATTTCAAAAGGCAAACCGTGAAACTTGAATTCCAAGGTTTCATAACTAGTAACGAAGGTACCGTCTTTGTACTGCTGTATCGTCAATTGCTCTGGTTTACCTTGCAATTTAAAATTGCGCAGGCTGTAACGCCCTTTGGTGTAATCATAACCATCCTGGCCGTCTTCATATACCGTCGAGTTTTCCGAACCTTCTTTAAAATAGACCTCTAAACGCAACTGGTCTATCTCTTTCTCTCCTACATACTGCTGCACGGGGTATTTAGGAATCATAGCTCCTTCTTTTACGAATAAAGGAATGGTTTCGATATCGGCGTCTACCCACATTTCCTTTCCACCTTTGATCAGCTCATCTGTCCAATAATTATACCATAAACCACGCGGTACATACATTCTCCGACCCTGAGCATTGGGTTCTTGAACCGGACATACCAAAATTTGGTCGCCAAACATAAATTCATCTGTTCTATAATGCGTCTGCGCATCTTCTTGATCGAACATGACCAAAGATTTGAGCATGGCAATACCGTTGTTCGAATACTCATAAAACCGTGTATAGAGATATGGCAACAATTGATACCGTAGTTCTATAAACTTACGCACCACATCGGTTACATCAGTATCAAAAGACCAAGGTTCTTGATCGCCATGGTCGCCACTTGAATGCACCCTACAAAAAGGGTGAAATATACCCAGTTGAACCCATCTAGCGAATAATTCGCCATTGGGTTGCTCTGCAAAACCTCCGATATCCGAACCTACAAATGAGTAGCCGCTCATGCACATGCGTTGCATTTGAACGTTCGCAAGCCACAAATGCTCCCATGTGGCCACATTATCCCCTGTCCATGTACAAGCGTAGCGCTGGGTTCCGGCATAGGCCGCACGGGTTATTACAAAAGGCCGTTTCGGATACGAGTGTTTCTTTACGCCATTATAAGTTGCCCTGACCATTTGCATACCGTAGATATTATGTGCCTTGCGGTGGGTGCTTGGGTTACCATCATAATTATGCCTAGTGTCTAAGGGAGCGGTTTTTGAGGGCACTTCCATCACTGCCGGTTCGTTCATATCGTTCCAGACAGCGTGTACACCCATTTCGGCCATAAATTCCTTATACAGTTCAGCCCACCATTTGCGTACCTCAGGATTGGTGAAATCTGGGAAATTACATTCTCCGGGCCATACTTTACCATGCATATAAGGGCCATCTCCCCGCTTACAGAAGTAGTCGTTCTCCATAGCCTCTTGATATACCCAATAATCACGATCGATCTTGATTCCTGGATCGATCATGATCACCGTTTTAAAGCCCTCTTCCTCTAGCTCTGAAATCATGCGCTTAGGTTCTGGAAATTTTGTTTTGTCCCATGTAAAACACCTAAATCCATCCATATAGTCAATATCCAAATAGATGGCATCACAGGGTATTTTCAAATCCCTGAATTTTTTGGCGATCGCCTTTACATTGCTTTCTGGAAAATAGCTCCATTTTGATTGCTGATATCCCAGTGCCCATAAAGGTGGCAGTTCCGGTTTTCCGGTAAGGTCTGTATACAAGCGAACCACTTTCGTCATGTCGGGACCGTAAATGAAATAATAATTCATTTCACCACCATCGGCCCAAAAACTGGTCGTATTACGGCGCTCGTGCGCAAAATCGAAATGCGTTTTAAAGGTGTTATCGAAAAAGATCCCATAGGCCTTATTGTTGACCAGGCCAACGTAAAAAGGAATGGCCTTATAGAGCGGGTCTAAGTCTTTGCCGTAAGCATAGGAGTCGGTTACCCAATTGCTCATGCGCTTTCCCTTTAAATTAGAGTGCATGGCCTTATCGCCCATACCGTAAAAGCTTTCGCCAGTTTGGGTAATTTTACTCATTTTAACCGTGTTCCCACCGTATTCGTAGTTTTCTTCCCAATGAAAGCCTATTTCATCTTCATTAATGATATTCCCATCTGGATCTGAAATCTGAATGCGCATGGTTTTCTTATCGACTAGCACCTTCATTCTAATCGTTTCGATAAGGTATTCCGTCTTTGTTTGGGAAACGTCTAGCTTATCATATCCACGAAGTCCTTTTTCACTTATGGCGTAGGAAAAGTCAGGTTCGAAATTGTATTCAGTAGCATATCGAAAACGTAGGGCACTATTACGCAGTACCGTAATTTGCAGTACGACACCATTTTCAGAAGTAAAATAAAGTTTGTCGACGTCCTGAGAAAATTCGACGATTTGATTGGGATATAAATTCCCTTTGTATTCAAGTTCAGTGTTGGTAATCATTCATGTAGATTTAAAGCAAGACAAAAAAAGTACTTTAGAAGTTATTAATGAAACGGAGTGGGCATCATTTGACAACAATTGCGTTTTTGTCGGTAAATGCTACTTAAAAATCACAATACTTAAAGGAGGTATGGTCATTTCTATGGATTTTTTATGTCCATGCCATGCCTTTGCGGATAATTTGGAAATAGCACTGGACATTCCGGAACCTCCATATTTTTTTGCATCACTATTGAAGATTTCCTTAACCTGTCCGGATTTCTTCGGTATTCCTATGCGATATTTTTCGCGTGGTGCAGGAGTTAGGTTCAAGGCTACGTAAATATCGTTCTTGGGATCGTTACCCTTTCTGATATAGGTCAGCACCGAGTTATCATAATCCCCGTAATCGATCCACTGAAAACCGTCGGGACTGAATTGCTTTTCGTGCAGTGCGGGTAGGCTTTTGTACAGCTTGTTCAATGCCTTAATCGTTTCTTGAATACCCGCATGTCCGTCATACTCGGTCAAATGCCAATCAAGACTTTGTTGAAAGTTCCACTCTGAGGTCTGGCCGAACTCGCCACCCATAAAAATAAGATTGGTACCCGGATGAGTAAACATATATCCGAAAAGCGTTCTTAAATTTGCGAAACGTTGCCATTCGTCACCCGGCATGCGGTATACCAATGACTGTTTGCCGTATACGACCTCATCGTGCGAAAACGGAAGCATAAAATTTTCTGTAAAGGCATAGGTCATACTAAAGGTAAGGTCGTTCTGATGGTGCTTTCGATATATTGGTTCTTTTTTGAAGTACTCGAGTGTATCGTGCATCCACCCCATCATCCACTTCATACCAAAACCGAGACCTCCCAAGTGTACGGGTCTTGAAACGCCTGAAAAGGCAGTAGACTCCTCTGCAATGGTCTGTACATCGGGAAATGTACCATAAACGGCTTCGTTCATTTCACGAAGCAAGCTCATTGCTTCTAAATTTTCATTGTTCCCGTACATATTAGGATCCCATTCCCCTTCTTCCCTAGAGTAATCTAAATAGATCATTGATGCCACAGCATCTACACGCAGTGCATCGGCATGAAATTGATCTAGCCAAAACAAGGCGTTGCTTATCAAAAAGGCGCGTACTTCATTTCGGCCGTAATTGAAAATCAGACTTTTCCAGTCTGGATGGTAGCCTCTTTTCCTATCCGGATGCTCGTACAAATGTGATCCGTCAAAAAATCCTAACCCATGCGCATCTTCAGGGAAGTGGGAAGGTACCCAGTCGAGAATGACGCCTACTTCGGCTTGGTGCAACGCATCGACCAGTTCCTTAAAACCTTCCGGTTCACCAAACCTAGATGTTGGCGCAAAATATCCCGCGAGTTGATAGCCCCATGAAGGATCGTAGGGGTACTCCATTATAGGCATAAATTCTACATGTGTAAACCCCATCTCCTTAACATAAGCTACTAAATCTTTGGCTAATTCAGAATAGGATAGAAAGGTATTATCATCCCTTCGTTTCCAAGAACCTAGGTGAACCTCATAAACGGAAAAAGGTGCATCCAAGGCGTTCTTTTCCTTTCGGTTGGCCATCCATTTTTTGTCCTTCCATTTATAGTCCGCATCCCATA
>Ga0079203_1003262_pt1 | contig 10251 bp, 6 predicted proteins | sample PorBlaMBantryBay_FD_68602 | JGI IMG/M metagenome (GOLD analysis project Ga0079203, IMG submission 68602) | Marine algae microbial communities from Bantry Bay - Bantry Bay, Ireland | ecosystem: Host-associated > Algae > Red algae > Blade | place: Bantry Bay, Ireland
AACTGTCGATTGAGTACAATTAATGGTATCTGGTTCTCCTGCATTGGCAATTGGGAGATCCGAATCTTGTGTGACAATCACTTCATCCATACTTTCACAACCACTAATAGAATTGGTGATTGTCAATTGGTAAGTTCCTTCCGCATTGATTTCTGGTTGTAATGTATTTTGACCATTCAAAATAGGTACTCCATTAATCTCTATCCATGCGTAAGTTGAATTACTACCCATTGAAGCATCATTTCCATTCAATAAAATAGTAGGATTAGAACAAGTAAGAAAAGTATCAATACCTGCATCAGCAATCGGTGTGGCAAAATTTTCAACAATGACAATCGAGTCAATTGAGGTACAACCATTTTGGTTATTAGTCACTAAAAGTTCATAATTACCCGAAGCCGAAATAGTGGGTTGCAAGGTCGTTTCACTAGTTGGAGTTGTTCCATTTGAGGTAGACCACAAATAGGCAAAATCACCCATCGAAGAATTGGAAGCATTTAAAGTGATTTCTGGAAAAAAACAATTAAGGGTACTAGTATCAATTCCAATATCTGCTATCGGAGGAATCATATCAATTGAAATTGTCGTCGTATCAGTTTGAGTACAACCGTTTTGAGTATTCGTAATTAATAATTCATAATCTCCTGCCGCATCTATAGTTGGTGTAAGTGTATTGCCACCTATCGTAACCGTATTACCGCTATTTATTTCTGTCCATTGATATTCAATATTTCCACCAGTCGCTCCACTTCCATTTAAAACAATTTGAAGATTCGTACAATCAATAGTAGAATCCACTCCTGCATCTACATTTGGAAGTGTATTGTTAGCAAAAACTTCTACGGTATCTAAAACGGTACAACCATTTTGAGTGTTCGTAATTAATAACTCGTAACTCCCCGCTTCATTTATTTGAGGAAATAAACCATCTGCTCCTGAATCAATATTTCCACTACCAATCACCGTCCATAAATATTCAAAATCATTTCCTGTAGAAGAGTTCCCTGCATTGATTTCGATAATAGGATTTGAGCAAGTTATCGGATTTATTGGCATCTCAATAACAATACTTGGATTTACAAAGTCCTGATTTACAGTCACTTGTGAAGTAGAAGTACATCCCGTTAAATCATTTGTCACTTGAAGCTCATACTCTCCAAAACCATCCACAGTAGGCGTTAATGTTGCAGCTCCATCCACTAAAGGAGAACCACTCAGAACTGACCATTGGTAAGTAAAATTATTTCCTTGGGAAGAATTAGTGGCATCAATTTGCGTTTGAGGAAATGCACAATTTAAACTAATATCATTCCCAGCATCAGCAATTGGAGGAATCGTATCAATAGTTATCGTCACCTCATCTGTCGTCGTACAATGATTAGAAGTATCTGTTACAAGTAATTGATACATCCCCGCAGAATCAACCGTAGGCATTAAAGTATTTTCCCCTAACAATATATTCCCATTTGAAGTTGACCATTGGTAAGTAAACTCAATTCCTTGAGATGAACCTGTTCCATCTAGTTGTACCTGAGCATTTAAGCAATTTATTTCCATACTTGCTCCTGCATTTGCAACAGGCGGAATTGTATCAATCGTAATCACAATTGTATCTTGCGTAACACAGTTATTATTTTGATTGGTGACATTTAAGACATAAGTTCCGGGTGCTGTAATCACAGGATTTAAAGTTCCACCATCTAGGCCAATCATTCCATCGTCAGTTGTCCAATTATAAGAAAAGCCGCCACTATCTGAACCGCTTCCATCTAACCTGAGATCAATCACCGCACAATTTAAGGTACTATCAATACCTGCATTAGCTTCTGGATATTCAATATTTGAAGTTACAGTTATCGAATCTGTATCTGAACAGGTAACGCCGTTTTGAGTAATCGTAGTGGTCAAATAATATTTTCCTTCCTCATCCACCGTCGCCATATTTCCAGTTGGATTTCCTACAATACTTCCAGTACTAGTCGTCCAAAGATAAGTGACACCTGTACCAGATGTGGAGGTAGAACCATCCAAAACTAGTTGCATATTTGCACAATCAATATTTGTTGTAGGAGCAATGTTAGATTCTGGATTTAAAACGGTCAAATCTAAATTAATGGTACTATCACATCCAAAGCTCGAAGTAAGTGTATTCGGATAATTTCCAGAAGTAGTGTAGAAATTATTTGCTATAAAAAAAGTATCACCTTGACAAATTGTAATTGCAATGTTTTCTGATGTAGCAATAATTTCACTTAAGGTCAATTCGACCGTAGTGTCACAATCCGATGCGGGCAAAGTCACATAATATACGCCAGGCATATTATACATATTACCTCTATAATCATAACTAGTTCCTTGACAAAATCCATCTTGAATAAAAACGGTATCTGGATAGGCCAAGATTTCTACCATAAAACAATCATCAGAAATGTCTCCACAAAAAGGAGGAGAATTATTGAGTTGATTTTCTAAATCAGCAACTGAAAGCGAACCATTGGGTGAGGGAATATTTCCTGCATCATCTGTCAAAAATGAAAGCCCACATACTTCATAGGTGCCAACTGCATAAGTAGGAAAATCAGGGTTCGTTTCGTAACTAGTAATTGCGCCATTTTGGGAAATAATATAATCGTAAGAATATTGATTACTTGGTTGTCCGCCAACCCCATAAAATGGAGAAATGTTCCCATTAAAATTATCATTTTCACAAATAGCAATATCATTTACTCCCGAAAGGTCACCTGCATCAGCACTACAACTATTTCCACAACCTGTTCCATTATCATCGCAAAACAAAAGAGAAAAACCACTAAAATTTCCTGTATTTGAATTATTATTGGCAAAACCATTTTGCACGGTAAGTGTCCAATTTCCATTAACTGGCCCTGTATTAAAATCCTCTAAACATCCAATATATGGATAATAAGAACCTGTATAATTTGATGAACCCCAAAGTTGAAGATTCGTCCATTGATTATTATAAGGAATTGGCGATTGGTCAGGCATGACGGTTTCCGAACAGGCTAAAAAGCTAATGTCCCAAAAACCAAAAATTGTATTTCCTCCCGAGTTATCATAAGGCCCCACTAAAGTTACCGTTTGACCGCTTGGAGAAGTTAATGTGATAACTAAACTAAATACATGATTGGCATTAAAATCAAGAAAAACCCCACAGACCCCCTGATTAGAATTTCCTAAACTATTATTACTCGCTCCTGAAATATTAATAACGTAAGTATCTGTGGTATTGGGAGTTATTGGACCACTACAATTTGTACATTCACAGCCTTGTGCGTCCGCTCTTCCTAAAAAAGCGAAAACAGTCAAAAGAAGGTATAAAAATGTTCTTTTGTAATTTTTTAAAACTGTTTTTGGAAATAACTTCATGTAATTTTCAAATATGTTATGGTGTCTGTTCTTTATCTTCTAGACCTAAAAATATGCTTAGATGCTGCCCAACCCATTATCATAATTATATTTTCAAAATATGAAAAGGATTGACAACCAATGATTTGAATTAAATCAAAGGTTTTAAGTTAAAAATAATAAAATGATTAAGGTACGTTTAAAAAGCAAGAATTTGCCTAAGGTTAGTTAGGTATTGATTTACGGATTTTGAAATAGGAATAATAAAAATTTGTTAAAATGTTCTTTTCCAATTTCTTAAAGGTTTTTAGGAAAAATTATTGCATTAGTAAAGATACAACTTTATTTTTTTACCTAAAACTAAGAAGTTATTAAATTATGGCAATCGCATAAAACCGCCCTCCTGTGTTTTAGGTGTATAAGTATTTAGGTGTTAATGTTGTCGAATACTTTGTCCCAATAATTGTTAATATTTAACATGATGCCAGATCAATTCAATGAATTTTTGAGTTAAAAATATTAGATAACATTAACACTTATATACTTATATACTTATATACTTATATACTTATATACTTATATACTTATATACCTATATACCTAAACACATAAGAACAGTTTTATGCGATTACTATTTTAATACCATGTAAAAAAATTGCTTTTTTATGATTTATCTATTTTAATAATGCTTGAATATCCTTAATTTTGAATAAATATTTGTCACATAAATTAAATTCTATTATGAATTGCCTTAAAAAGCCTAACAATATTGGTTTGGTTTCCTTATTAATCTTTACATTATGTGTTTTTTCATTTGTCAAAAAAAATAACGCAAATCATGCAAATGCGCATTTACATGATGCAGCATGTTCTTTTAAGGCAAATGTTCCTTTCGACGTATCTTCTACTGTTGATTATGATCTAGTTTTTGCTGCTTATCCTCATTTCGTTTCAGAATCATTTGACTTTCCAGTAGGGAAACCTGATGGAAGAAATTATTTTAAAGCAAGAGAATTTGGTCAAAATAAACATCTTGGAGAAGATTGGAATGGAATAGGAGGTGGTAATACTGATTTGGGCGATCTTGTTTATAGTATTTCAAATGGATATGTAAGCTTTGCCGAAAATGTTTGTTGTGGCTGGGGAAATATAGTTCGAGTCATTCATAAATTTCCCAATCATCCTGAACACGAATATGTGGAATCAATATATGCTCATCTTGGTAATATTAATGTAAAAAAAGGAGACCTTATCACAAGAGGTCAACAACTTGGAACTATCGGAACTGCTGATGGAAAATATAGCGCTCACCTTCATCTTGAATTAAGAAATTTTGTGGATATGGGATTAGGCCCTGGATATTCAGATGATACTTTTGGTTTTTTGACACCTACAAAATTTATTGAGGAGTATTAGTTGTTTTCGTGATTGGTAACTCGTAATTGGTGATTCGTTCGATTTTTTTTTTAAACTAATTTTCTGCATTTTAGAAAAATCAATATTTAATTTCAAGAGCATTCATGGTTTCTAAATCTAATCTTTTCTTCAATCCATTATCCTCTTGGAATTGGCGTAAAGCATCATAATCTGTACTACTCATCTCATCATTAAGGTCTTTAATATCGTATCCTTTTTCTAATAATACTTTTTTTACCCGAGTCCAAAAACCTTTTTTAATCATTCCTGCCCTTGGCGCAGTACCTTTGACAATTCCCATATGATATAATACATTCTGTTCTACAGCTTGTGGCAATTCCACAAAAACACCATAGAAACCACTATGAATTATAAATGTATCATAGAATCGTATCGCTTTAAATAAGTCCTTATCCCATTGTCCATTTACTTTTCCTGAATACCATTTTTTATTTTTCAAAAAAGTTTGAATTTGCATAATCTGTTGACTATCAACTGAGACGAAGTAATCTAAATTAGAGGAAGAACAAAGCCAATCATAGATTTTTCCTTCTTTAACCATTTGTCTAGAAACTTTATCTTCCTTAATTATCGTTTCAATTTGAGCACCAACAATTCCAAGTCGACGCAAGCATCTTCCTTCCTCCCAATAATCTATCTGAACGGTATCTATCCAATTAGACATTTTTAAACAAGCGTCTAATCGGCAATGCATTCTAGCTGAATAAAATTGCTCAAAGTTTTGGGAAAAAAAATCTCCCTGTTCAAGGTCAAGGTATTTTTCTAAGGATTGATATTTCTTTTTATAAACAGATTTTCTCACTACTTCGGTAAAATCTTTCTCTGATAAAATACGATTTGACATGCACGAATAACAAAAAAGTAGAAGTAAGAAATAAATAATTTTTCCATCCATAAATTAATGTTTTTTATTCTCAACTTACGGGGTTATTTGTTCGCAACTCACAAGGTGACTCCAAGTCACCTTGTGAGTAGTACTTCACAAACTAAACATCTCCTTTATTTGACTCGACCGTCTCCTTGACACTTCTATCTCCTCTCCAGTTTTCAACGTAATTTTAAGTTTTCCATTAAACCAAGTATCTAATTTTTCTATAAAATTTAAATTAATAATTTGCTGCCGATTAACTCTAAAAAAAGTTTTTTCATCCAGTACTTCTTCCAAATAATTCAACGAACGTTGAATCATCGGTTTGTTATCTTCAAAGTAAATCTTGGAATAATTCCCTACTGATTCAAAGATACGAATGTCATTCATTTTTACAAACCAACACTTCTCACCGTCTCTTACAAAAACTTGTTGAACGGGAAAATCTGAACGTTTCGTTTTTGTTTTTTCCAAACCTAATTTTTCAATAGCTTTTTCTAAACGTTCTTTTTTGATTGGTTTTAAGACATAGTCAATGGCATTATAATCAAAGGACTTGATGGCATATTCATCATAGGCAGTAGTGAAAATCACCTTTGGAATTTGATCCAAACTTTCCAAAAATTCAAAGCCATTCATCCCTGGCAAATGAATATCCAAAAACACCACATCAGGATGATACTTTTCTAACATTACTTTTGCATCTTCTCCATTTTTGGCTTCATAGATATTTTCAAATACATCAACCTCTTTCAATATTTGAACGATTTCTTTACGAGCCAAACGAGAATCTTCTACGACTAAACAAATGCTCATATCATTGGAATTTTTATGGAAGCGACAACATATTCATTCACTTCTTTCATTTGCAAATTCGCTTTTCCATTATAAATTAATTCTAATCGTTTTCTAATATTTTCTAACCCCACTCCTAATTTATCGCCAAGGCTAGAAGAGGTTTTTAGATTACCTGTGTTGCGTACATTTATATTCATAAAATCTGCTCCTTGTTCAATGTCAATTAAAATATTACCGCCTTCTTTAAATTGTGAGATACCATGTTTGACTGCATTTTCAACCAGCAATTGGAGCATCATCGGAGGAAGTTCCATTTTTTCCAAACCATCATCTACATTAATTTTATATTTTAGTTTGTCTTCATATTGGATAGAAAGTAGTTCTAAATATTGGTCTACAATATTCAATTCTTCTTTTAAACTAACGGTTGCTTGGTCTGTATTTTTTAAAGCATATCGGAAAAGGTCAGAAAAATTTAGCAACATATCTCTTGCTTTTTCTTTATCTTCCAATATCAAGGAACGAATATTATTCAAGGTATTAAAAACAAAATGAGGATTGATTTGAGACTTTAAAGAACCGAGTTGAGCGTCTTTCATTTCTGCGGCAAGTTTCCATTTTTCTAATTCTGCTTGGTTCCAATTATTAAAATAATGAATACAAAAATAAATCATATTCCACGATAACATTATAATTCCAAAAATCATCATATTGGAAAGTAGCTTTACAAAAGGTATCCCTCCCAAACCCAAAATATAAATAAATATAGCTGCCAAAATCCCAAGATGAACCATCGTCAATAAAATAGTTGATCCAATAATTACAGCCAAAACCTTTTGAAAGGTCCAACTTTTCCAGTCTGAATTTTTTACTGAATATCTATAAATTGTAGTCACCAAAAAACCAACAACAAATGGAAGAACGGCATTAAAAAATACTAGTTCTAATTGAAAACCTGCTATCAATTGTACGGAGAGATTGGTTATTGCAACCATTCCCCAACCAATCAATTGTGCGAGCCAAAAATTTTTATTACCTGTTTTTATCATGTCTTTGATTTTGATTTTTTTAACCACAAAAGATGGACAAAAGTTTTTTCACACGATTCTTGATTCACAAAATTATGTGAAAAAAACTTTTGTCCCTTTTGTGGTTAAAAAAAAATTACATCCCTAAAATCCACTTCCCTACATCCTCCATCACTTCTTCACTAAATGTCTCCTCCAAGCTGGCATACTCTGAAGGCGCCCCAGTTTCTGTTTTTTGAAATAAATGATTTAATCCTTTGTATTCTTTAATCGTTACTTTTTTGTTGTTAGCCTTTTCCAAACCTTTTTTAATTCCATCCAAATTTTCCTTTGCGGTAACCTGCAAATCTAACTCTCCATTAACCGCCATCACAGGACATTTTACTTGGACTAAATAATCTTGTGGATTGAATCGCATAAAATATAAAAACCAATCATCCAATAACATACTCATTTGTCCATCAAAAAAAGCTTCTTTACTACCCAGCTTTTCTTTTTCTTCATCAGTCATTTCTGCGAAAGCTTCCTCCAAAATTTTCGTCAATCCTTCTTTTAACTCTGCTTTATCCGCAGTTGAATTTCTTTTTAAAAAATCAAATGCCTTCCGAGTAGATTTTCCATTTCTTGCTCTTTCCTTTTTACTAACTCCCTCTGACTCCGAAATTTTATCCGTTTGCAACATCATTAATTCTACGATATCAATTCCAGGTCCTGCAAGGAGTACGATATAATCAACAAACTTATTTTCACTAGCTACGATAGGTGCAATCATTCCACCTTCGCTATGTCCTACTATTCCAATTTTTTTGCCTTTCATATCTTTTCTACTTTTTAGAAAAGAAACTGCTGCATTTACATCATCAGCAAAATCTCTAGTAGTCGCACCTTTGAATGTTCCTCCTGACTCTGCAACTCCTCGATCATCATATCTAAGAACCGCAATACCTAGTCGAGTCAAGCGATCAGAAATTACTAAAAAAGGTTTGTGTCCTAATAATTCTTCATCTCTATTTTGAGGGCCAGAACCTGTAACTAAAATGGCGACTTGCTTAAATTTTCCGTCAGCAGGAATCGTCAGCGTGCCCGCTAAATGATGTCCACCTTTTTTATTTACAAATTTTACTTCCTCTTGTTGGTAAGGAAAATCCTTAGGTTCTTGAGGTCGATTTAATACTTTCTTTTCTACTTTTTCTTTGGATAAATTTAGAGGAATATCCATCCCACCTTGTGTAAATATTCCTTCTATTTTGGATTGATCTGCATTTAATTTTGCAGAATATTCCATGCGCATACTACTTGCTTTGATGGTCAATACTCCATTTTCATAGGTAGCACTTTCCATTGGAATTCCCTTTGCGCCTTGATCGGGACTATCCATCGTTCCTTTTAAATTTCCATTCTCTTCCATCAAATGAAAAACCACAGTAAGTTGCGTCCCTTGAACATCCAATACGCCATTCCAATCTCCAAGAATTTCAGGGGAATTAAAATCACCTCTAGGAACGTCCACTTTTTCAGTACTTGTTCGCTTTAATTTTAAAGGCAAAGACATTGGTCCTTGGTTAAAAGTTCCAACGATTTCTGAACCATCTTCAGTTATTGTTGCATTGAACTTCATCCCCATTGAAGCCGCCTCTATTGTTAAATCACTATCTTTTATAGTCGTTTTATCCATAGGAATTCCATTCGCACCTTGATCGGGGCTATCCATTGTTGAAACATATTTATCGCCATCTTGTGTGATGTGAAACAAAATAGTCAATTGCATACCTTGTACTTCTAATTTTCCTTCCCAATCGCCTACTCCATTTTGTGCATTCAATGTATTTATCATCATCATAGAGATTAAAAGAACCCATAATTTTTTCATAATCTAAATTTTTTATGTTTTTGAATACTTCAAAGGTATGTTGTAAAATATTACATTTTATTGAAATAATGATGAGTGGTTGTAAAAAAGGATGAGTGGCCTTGGAACATCGAATATCGAACAAGGAATTACGAATTTCGATATTCATTAGAGTTCGATATTCATAAGACATTGATGGTTAGATTTTTTCTATAAATTTGCCTTATGAAATCTAAGTTATTTACAATTTTTCTTTTCCTAATCATTCAACATTCTATAATGGCACAAACTAAACCTAAGCTTATTTACTTCGGAGATCCAATGTGCTCATGGTGCTATGGATTCTCTCCCGAAATGAGTAAAGCACTCGACAGTCTTTCCGAAAGCGTTGATTTTCAATTAGTTATGGGTGGTCTTCGTCCATATAATACAGAAACGATGGCGGACTTAGGGAACTTTTTAAAACATCATTGGGAAGAAGTTAGTGAGCGGAGTGGTCAGCCATTTAGTTATGAAATTTTAAAAGATACTTCATTTGTATATGATACCGAGCCTGCTTGTCGAGCAGTAGCATTGATGCGAATGTTACAACCAGAATCTGAATTTGATTTCTTTAAAAAAATTCAACATAGTTTTTACGAAAAAAATAACGATACTAATTTGACCGCTACTTTTAGCGAATTAGCGGTTGAGTATGACTTGGATAAAGATGAATTTGCCAAACAGTTTGAATCGGATGAAATGAAGGAAAAGATCAAAGCAGATTTTACTTATTCACAACAAGTCGGGGTTAGAAGTTTTCCAACGGTGGTGCTGCAAATTGGAGATCAATATTATTTGGTTGCACAAGGTTATGTGAAGGCGGAGACCATGATTGAAAAATGTAGAAGTATTATTAAATAGAC
>Ga0079203_1003264_pt1 | contig 10250 bp, 7 predicted proteins | sample PorBlaMBantryBay_FD_68602 | JGI IMG/M metagenome (GOLD analysis project Ga0079203, IMG submission 68602) | Marine algae microbial communities from Bantry Bay - Bantry Bay, Ireland | ecosystem: Host-associated > Algae > Red algae > Blade | place: Bantry Bay, Ireland
GAGGCTCCCGACAGCAGGCGCTTTTTCCAATCGCTTACTTGGTTTGGATGCACTTTAAATTCACTGGCTATCTGCGCTACGGTCTTATCACCTTTTACCGCTTCAAGTGCCACTTTGGCTTTGAACTTCTGGGTGAACTTTCGTCTGGATTTTTTCATGTTTACTGTATGCCTAGCATTTTAGGAGCACAGATCACACCTTAAGGCATGGTCCGAAAATTGGGGGGAAGCGCATGCATCCCAAGCCTTTCGGTAACCGGATCAACGCTAATTTAATTTCGAATCTTTTGGATCAGGTGGATGCGCCCTTTGTCGCTAAGGCGATTCCGCCCTATGACCTACCGGCTCAACTGGATCCGCACAGTTATACGAATCCCCAGTTTTTACTACCGGATGCGGCAAGCGGTGGGGTGGTGCATCAACCGGACTGGGACAAGCTCAAGGGGGGCAAGCGTAAGCGTTTTGTCGGGGTCGATATGCATTGCTTGACCGAAAAGGGGCAACGCTGTGAATTGGCCTTCGAAGGCAAGACGGTGGGTGCTTTTGTGGTGGCGGGACCTGATGCAGGCATCGTGGATGTGTTTATCGATGACAAAAAGTCGGGTGAAGTGAACCTTCGTCATCACTACAGCAAAGGGTTGCATTATCCGCGTTCGGTGATTTTTGCCAGCGAGCTTCCGCCTGGCAAGCATCAGTTGCGTTTGGTCATGAGTGATCGCGGGACGGGGCAAGCGATGCGGGTTTTGCGCTGGGCGGTGAATTAATTAATACTCCAGTTTAAATCGCGCTTCAGCGCTACGATCTCTACGAAGCTCAGACCCAGGGCTATGTTGACTGAGCCTTTCAGGTTCGACGCTTCGTTCGCCAAACATCCAAAATGGGATTTTCTGGACAGGCTCTAAATGGCTTCTCTGCGTGCCAGTTTATTCTTCCGCGAGAGCGCGAACGGCTTGGATCTTCGCTATGTCGGCGAGAATCATCATTGGAAAAGGTGTCTGACCCCTTCTAGTTTCTCGTGGAAAAGGTGTCTGACCCCTTCTATTTCCCTTCTATTTTATGAATGCTCTCGTGCTATCACTCGTGACGTCAGACGCCTTTCTCTATCGCTAATCTGACCGGCTCGAGCTTTAGTCAATACTCGACTTATGCGATAGAGCTCGCGAACCTCAGGTCATAATTTACGTTCTAGAGGTTAGGTTATCCGATTTTTATTCGTTAATTTACGACGTTGACGTTCAGGAATATAGACGATTTAAAAGGCTGTGGACGACAAGGTTAATGAAAATTGGGAGGTTGGCTGCGCTTGTTTGAAAGCTGGAAATATTAATGCAGCTGCTAACCGGATCTATTACGCCACTTTTCAAGCTGTTCTTGCTTATTTTAGGACGAAAAGCAGCTTTGAAGAACCAAATGGGAGTATCCATAGTTATATAACGCGAGAATTAAACAGCCTAGGGGGAAAGAATGTAAATGATAGCAGGAACTTGAGATTGCTTAAGGAGCTTCGAGAGACCGCTGATTATCAGCCCGATACACCCGACAAAGACGAACTTAATCATCTTCTTCCTATTGCGGAAAAGATGAAAACCCACTACCTTAATAAGTGCAAGCAATGACTATAATTGAAACATTTGAAAAAGCGCTACAGGAGGCCATCAACTATCCGGTCGAAGTCAAACCTAGCCACGACGAAGAAGAATATCTTTGCGCGTTTGTTTATGCTGTTGAAAAAGATGATATGACTCAGGTTCGAGAACTCATCTTTAAAATTGAAGATGAAGTCCTAGCTGGAACGCAGTATATTTGTATGCCCATGGTGAAATCGTTGGAAGTTACCAGCCAACATTACCCTTCAAAGTTACCGAAAGTTGACAGAAATATCGCCTGGGTATTAGGCAGCGGTTCCTCACCTATTATCGCACTAGGTAAGAGCGTTGATGAGTGCGCGCATGAAATAGGACCTGAATTTAACTTTTGTTCAAATATGCCAATTGGTACGGGCACCAAACAAGCCCGGTGTCTTATTGAGGCCGATGAAGCTTTTGCCCTAGCATCATGAATGCGTCGATCCAAAAGAATAAATACGAAGGATTGTCTCTACTAAAAGTTCATTTGATCCACAGCCACATCGCGATTAAAGTGGCAATAGAGGACGACCTTCAAACATGCTTCGTCGTGCGTTCCATAAGGCACAGCGTCGATCACGGCTTTTGCCATTTCCTTGTCCATTTTGATTTGGTTGGTGAGGTGGAGCCTGCCAATTTAACTCTAAATGCACATTTTGGCCTGGTGTATCAGGCACCCAAAGGTTTTGCGTGGGAATCCCTTCCAAAGCACCTCGTTCTTTCACATGCCATTCCTTATGTTCGGGAGTATTTCAGTAGCACGACCTCTCGTATGCCTTGCCCCACCTATATACTCCCACCGATCAATACGATTGAATTGTTGAAAGAATATGAAGCGGCGGTTCAGCGGAAGGTGTAAGTATCTGATGGATTGCTGTGCATTTTTGAAACGTCAAACCTCTGATAACTTCATAAGTTTATGTTCCGCTATTTGATGAACTCGCCAGTAAACGTAGTCTCTCAAAATAAGCTTAACGTAAGTCAACGAGCTCTGACTTCAATGATCTCATCGCCGTTAAGCAATCTTGTCGAGATCCCTTTTAGTAAAAATATCGTGTCATAGTCTCGCCAATATTTACTATCATATCGATCATATCTCTCCACCTCCCAGATCGTACCGTCTTCAAGAATAATTAAAGTGCCATCTTTTGTTACCTCTTTAATATCGATCTTTGATGACCTTATTCTTTTCACCTCAATCACTTCCCTTTTCTCTAAATTCACTAGCTTTTCTTGATCCCTAATTACCAAAATTGGATCTCTCTTATCCCAATTTCTCGCATCATAACGATCAGAATAAGAAGCTTCCCAAATCGTATCATCACTCAAACCTATAATTTTCCCACGATCGGCGTTTTCTCTTAACGCTAGGTCTGCGTTTGCGTAGTTGCCACTCCCCGGTTTGAGCTGAACTGCCTCTACGATTTCATCATCATTCACCAGTAACACTGGTGACCCCTCAATCACGATGACATCATCATGCATAAGCCAATACATACTGTCGTATCGATCATTGGAGGCAACTTCCCAAACCGATCCGTCACTCAGAATGAGAATCGTGCCGTTATCCGAATTCTCTTTTATCGAGTATGTCTCCGGCGCATTTCTGGAAGTTCCTCCTAGAAAAATGGATCGTAGAGCCACTCGTGGTGGCCCTATATGTCAGGAGAGTTGGCCGGGCCCGAGGCTCGGCCAACTCTCCTGACACATAGTTTCTGCGAGCCAGTTTATTCTTCCGCGAGAGCGCGAACGGCTTGGATCTTCGCTATGTCGGCGAGAATCATCATCAAGCGGTCAATGCCGAGCGCGATGCCACCGGTTTGTGGCATGCCGCGCTCTAAGGCCGCAAGAAAGGCGGGATCCGCTTCATAGGCGGGTTTGTTGAGTTCTGCGCGGTCGTCGGCGCAATCGACGAGGCGCTGTCGCTGTTCACCCGCGTCGGTTAATTCATCGTAGGCATTGGCGAGTTCTATGCCACCCAGATACAATTCCCAGCGGGCTGCGGTTTTGCGTTTCGGTTCGTGGAGCTTTGCTAGGGCGGCGAGCGGGGCAGGGTAGTGGGTGACAAAGACGAGGCGGTCTTTTGGGAGCTTGGGCTCTACAAGGTTTACAAGGTCCTCGTCAAAGCGGTTGGGATCAAAGCGTTCGACCGGGTCCCAGCCGGCATACTGCTTGAACAGCTCTGAAACGGTATGGCTTTCATAGGCCGCAAGATCAATAGACTGGCCTTGCCAGCTTACCTTGGAGGTCTGTTGCAGTTCGGTTGCTATATATAGTAGGAGCTCGCGAGTGGTCTGCATGACCGATTCGGCGTCACCCGGGGTTTCGTACCATTCGAGCATGGTGAACTCTGGATGGTGTCTGTCCCCTTTCTCTCCAACTCGAAAGCAGGAGCCGATTTGGTAGAGATTATGAAGCCCATCAGCGATGAGCTGTTTGAGCTGAAACTCTGGGGAGGTGCGGAGGAAGTGGTCTCCACTTGGCATGGCGTCGATATGGAGTTCGAGAGCCGGAATGGGAACGCGAATGGGGGTTTCGACCTCGGTGTAGCCGCGTTGGTCAAAAAAAAAGCGGATCGCGCGAAGGAGTTTCGCGCGAAGCCGCAATGTGTCATTTCGAGCCTGAGATTCCATATGCGATCCGTATGGTGGGTATGGAATCTGGCTGAATCGTAGCCGCTTTAAAACGTGGTCTAGCCTTTTGAAACACGATCGGCGTATTTGCCGTCGCGGGTGTCGATCCGGATTACGTCATCAATGTTGATGAACAGAGGAACCATGATTTCGTAGCCGTTATCTACCTTGGCTGGTTTGTAGGTGTTGGTCGAGGTGTCGCCTTTGAAGCCGGGTTCGGTTTCCGCGATGGTTTTTTCGACGAAGTTTGGCATGGTGATTTCGATCGGCCGGTCGTTGTAGAAGAGGACCTTCACTGCCATGTCCTCAATGAGGAAGTTGGTGTTGATGCCTAAGAGCTCCGCTGAGATTTCAGCTTGGTCGTAAGTTTTGTCATCAATGAAGACGTAATTTTCGCCATCCTCGTAGGAGTAGGTCATGTCCTTTTCCATGAGGTCCGGTTTGCCGATTTTGTCAACCGAGCGGAAGGTTTTGTCGATGACGCTGCCGGTGAAGATGTTTTTGATTTTGCATTTGTAAAAGGCCTGGCCTTTACCTGGTTTCACAAATGAAAAGTCTGAGATGACATAGGGTTCGTCATCGAGTTCAATTTTAAGGCCTTTTTTGAGGTCTGATGCTTCGTACATTACGGTCTCCGAAAATTAGTTGAGCCAGATTTCTAATGATCCTGTGGGGTTCGGTCAATAGAGGATTCCGGTTAGTTGTGTATTCTCTCTGAATGGGGGCTGCGAATTTTGGGCTGTTTTAATCGTTTCTCAGTGTTAAAAAGACTGTTGAAAATCCTATAATCGGTCATTATTGTAAACCATTGGTGTTGAGGAAATTACAGGTGATGCGGAAAGTAATGACCAGAAAGATGTCAATTTCGATTTGATAATTATCAAAGCTGAGAGATAGTCGTTACATATATTACGTATAATGAGAAACACTAGAAAAAGTATTGAGATGTCAGAAAACAAAGGAAAAGCGGTGTTTTTCCCTGTCGTCTCGTATCGAATAAAAGATAATTACGTATTATTCGTAACTTGCGGTCGGAATGGCATGAAAATTGCTAGATAATCATGTTGTTCTTAGACAGAATTTTAATATAATGAAAAAACTAACGTATAACCTTAAACCTCATGGGGATGAACCAGTGCAAGGAAAACTAAACCAACTATGGAGAACGCCACTTCTGTGCGTCCTTCTCATTCTAGGCTGTCTTAGCCTATCGACTGAGTCATTTGCTCAGAAGTCGAATTTATCGGCGGCCACAAAGCCAGCCGGTTCGACTTTTGGAACACTGACTTTTACAAATATCAGCATCAAAACCAACATTACGTTGATTGGTGGTGGTACCTCTAGCGGCCCGGGTTCGGGCGAAGTAGATTGTTTTGATGAATGTCCAGGCTTTTGGACATCCGAAGCGAAATCTACACTTCAATTAAACAATACACCACAGTACAAATGGATTGGACCTGACAAGGTTGCCTGCAGTCCATCTTCTACTGTGTTGATTGGTGATAGCCCTGGGCTGGTTGCCGCTGCTCTTATAGCGCAGCGGAATCAGTGTCTTGACTGTCAGATCGATGTCTATTGTTTTGGAAACGAAGTGTTTTTCACCTCACCCATTGATCGCTCGAATCAGAAGTGTCTCATTTACTCGACTCAAATGGTTTATGACTACAACGGAAGTTTGGTTTGTAGCCCAAGAGCGGTTGGTGATGTATTCACGACCCAAGGTGGTGTGAATGTTGACTGTGATGATTTTGCCAATGGCAATTTGAAACCAGTTGCTTCCTTCTCTTGTAAGTTTCTAGCACCAAAAGAAGGCATTGCGGATGATTGCATCATTGTTGATTGCACAACCGACCCTTCTGACATTTCTTCACCAGTCTACACTGCTGATTGCGGTGGCGATGTTGTTTATACATGTAGCGAAGAGTTTGAAGCGCTGCTAACTGAAGATGGTACCTGCGGAACGAAAATGACCCGCGTCTGTACCGCGACAGTAAACGCTGAGATTATTGACTGCACCTCTAACCCAGGTGGTGGTTGTACCGCGATTCCTTATACTGCTGCTTCGAGCTCTGGCTCAAGTGCGGTTGTAAATCCTGAGTTGGCCAATGCCTGCGACGGACAAGGCGCTGTCTTTCCACAAAGCTCTTGGATGACTTTTGAGTTAGATCCACCGCTTCAGCCAGGTGAGTGCGTACAAGTTACCGCAGCGATTGATGACGCGAACGGTAACACGGACGGATGTATCCGTTTCTACGCGAAATCAACTTGTGCAACTTCAGGGCAAACCCAATTGGGCATGTTCGGCTTCATGAACGGTGGCTATGGCGACATGGGCCCACCAGCTGGAACGGCTCCAGGTACATATGTTACCTTTGAAGTGTGCAACACGACCGCTTCTGCCATGGGTTGCCTCCGGATTTGGAACGACAAGCCAAGCATCTTGCTTGACTGCGTTTGCCGTCCAGGTGCGAGCAGCTGCAATGCGATTTCCTACGACACCATGGGTGGTGTTGTAAATCCTGAGCTGGCGAATGCCTGCGACGGACAAGGCGCGACCTTCCCACAAAGCTCTTGGATGACCTTTGAGCTAAACCCACCGCTTCAGCCAGGTGAGTGCGTAACGGTTACTGCCGCGATTGATGACGCGAACGGAAACACCGACGGATGCATTCGTTTCTACGCGAAAGATAGCTGCTCTGCTTCAGGACAAACCCAATTGGGAATGTTCGGCTTCATGAATGGTGGCTATGGCGACATGGGCCCACCAGCTGGAACGGCTCCAGGTACATATGTTACCTTTGAAGTATGCAATACGACCGCTTCTGCCATGGGTTGCCTCCGGATTTGGAACGACAAGCCAAGCATCTTGCTTGATTGCGTTTGCCGTCCAGGAAGCGTTTCAACCACTTGCAATGCGATTCCTCACAACACCGTTTCGAGCTCTGGCTCTAGTGCGGTTGTAAATCCTCAGTTGGCGAACGCCTGCGACGGACAAGGCGCTGTTTTCCCACAAAGCTCTTGGATGACGTTTGAACTTAGCCCGGCGCTTCAGCCAGGTGAGTGCGTACAAGTTACCGCTGCGATTGATGACGCGAACGGAAACACGGACGGATGCATTCGCTTTTACGCGAAAGACAGCTGCTCGGCTTCAGGGCAAACCCAATTGGGAATGTTTGGTTTCATGAATGGTGGCTATGGCGACATGGGTCCTCCAGCTGGAACGGCCCCGGGAACTTATGTTACGTTTGAAGTATGCAATACAACCGCTTCTCCAATGGGTTGTCTCCGGATTTGGAACGACAAGCCAAGCATCTTGCTTGACTGCGTTTGCCGTCCAGGCACCGGTGGTGGCACGGTTTGCACCACGAATACCTGCACTTACACAACCGTCTTCACTCAGCACGTCGCCTTTGTCGACAACATGGGTCCGGTTGCGGATGATGACACTGTTCTTAGTTATGACTTCGGCTGTGTGGATGAAAGGCCAAATCCAAAAGAAATTAACACTGTTCTTCCGATCGACTTTGACGATTGCACAGATGTTACTGTAACCGTTTCTGACATTCTTACGAATGGCGTTGCGGGATGCATTGGTGGTACGATTCTCGATACCACTGAAACCGATGTTCCTAACGCTGGTAATGGTGGTGAAGTCGATGGAAATTGGACTGAAGGTGTTTGCGTGGGTGATGATCTTGTCATCTCCTTGCCATCTACGATTGCTCCAGGCCAGTCGTTCACCGTCTTGGTTGCATCTGACAGCGCGGGTTGCGTAGGCCTTTACGGTTCTGAAACCTGCAATGCTTCTGGCTCAGTCAGTGGTGCTGGATACCTCGGTCAATTGGGTGGAAACGGAAACGTCAACGCGGCGTATCCAATCTCTCCAAACGTTCCGACGACGGTTACGATTGTAAACACAACGGATCTCTTTATCAACTGCATCACGGTCAAGAATGACGCGGGTTGCGTTAAGTTTGACGGGATATGTGTTGGCGAGGCTGATCCTTGCTCGACCTTGTTGGTGCGTACGATTACTGCCACTGATGAGTGCGGTAACGAAACGATCATTCACCAGTCTGCTAGTTGGACAATTTCTGGCGACGGACCTGCGTTCGTTTTCCCAGATACAGTTACCAACTTCTACTTTGGTTGTGTCACTTCGGCTCCAACCCCTGCGATGGTTAGCAATGCGATGCCAATCGTTACCTCTAGCGATGCCTGCCATGTTATAACGAATATTGTTCAGTGTCGCCAGATGTCGATCACGCCTGATCGCTGCATCGTAGGCACCTGCCGTACGGTTATTTTGAAGGACAACTGCGGAAACACCGCAACGATCGTTCAGAACTACTCATGGACACCTGCTGGAAATACAGCGGTTGCTTTTGAGTTCCCTGCGACAGTCACGAACTTCACCTATGGTTGCCAGCTTGCTGACCCAACCTTGGCTCAGCTCGACCTCGACTTGCCATATGTTGCTTCTTCTGGATGCAGCGTAGCGGTTGTCGCTGGCGACTGGAACATTGCTCCTGACGCTCAGGGTTGTGGAAAAACTGCAACCCGTGCAGTAACTGCTACCGATGTTTGCGGAAACACAGCGACCATCACCCAGACAGCTACTTGGCTCAACGGTGGTGCAGTTCCAGAATTCAGTTATGTTGTTGGATCGATGACCGTTACCAATGTTGATCTTGGTTGCCAAGCCGATGCGTTGACCCAGGCTGAAATCGATGCGGCCTTGCCTGCATTCGCTACAGATGACTGCGGAACGCCAACCATTGTCTTTGGACCAAGTGCTTCAAATGGTTCTGGTTGCCTTGTCACTGTAACTCGTGGCGCAACCGCTTCCGATGATTGCGGAAACATTGTAACGGTTAACCAAGTGTTGACCTACAGCTTGGACGGAGTTGCTCCTGCCTTTATCACAAGTGGCCCGAACGCCACGGTTCTTACTCACGCATTTGGATGCCTCACGACTGAGCCTACCTTGGCTGAGTTGAATGCGGCGCTTCCTTACGCGGCGGATGACACCTGCGGAGCCCCTCTTGTTGTAGCGGGTGACTTTGGTGCGCCGGTTGTAAACGGTTGCGACCGTACCGTATCTCGTACGGTTACTGCTTCTGATACCTGCGGAAACATGGCTTCGGTCACTCAAACGGCTACGTACACCTTAGACGGAACCGCGCCAAGCTTCACCATGAGTGGTGAGTTTACTTCGGTGACGAACTTCGACTTCGGTTGTGTAACAACCGTTCCAACCCTCGCTGATGCGGATCTCAACCTCCCATCCTTTGTTACCGACGCTTGCGGAACTCCCGCCATTGTTGAAGGTGACTTTGTTGCAGGGGCTGACAACGGATGCGATCAAACTGCAACTCGTACGGTTACTGCAACCGACGCGTGTGGCAATGCTGCTTCCTTGGTTCAGACCTACAGCTACACGCTCGATGCTGGCGCGCCTGTCTTCTCTGGTCCTACGGATGCGAAGCCAACCATTCTAACTGCTGACTTGGGCTGCCTCACGGTTGCTCCGACTGCGGCTGAATTGGATGCTGCAGTTCCTTACGACGCATCTGACGATTGCGCGGTAGTGGTTGTTGCTGGTGACTTCGCGGATGTAGTTGGTGACAATACTTGTCTCCACACTGCGACTCGTACCGTTACCGCGACAGACGACTGCAACAACAGCAGCTCGGTTGTTCAGGTTGTTACCTACACGCTTGATACAGGTGCTCCAGTCTTCACAGGAACGACCGATCAGAACCCAACCATCCTTACGGCTGACTTGGGCTGCCTCACGGTTGCACCGACTCCTGCTGAGTTAGATGCTGCGGTTCCTTACTCGGCTTCTGATGATTGCGGAACTCCTGCCATTGTAGCGGGTGACTTTGCAAATGTTGCTGGCGATAATTGCCTGAACACGGCGACTCGTACGGTTACAGCTACGGATGCTTGCAACAACAGCGCATCTGTTATCCAAGTTGTTACCTACA
>Ga0079203_1003269_pt1 | contig 10228 bp, 9 predicted proteins | sample PorBlaMBantryBay_FD_68602 | JGI IMG/M metagenome (GOLD analysis project Ga0079203, IMG submission 68602) | Marine algae microbial communities from Bantry Bay - Bantry Bay, Ireland | ecosystem: Host-associated > Algae > Red algae > Blade | place: Bantry Bay, Ireland
AAGTCGGGGCAACATGGTAGTCTTTTAAACGCACCGACTCGCCGAAAAGTTTGTCGATGTGAGGGGTTTTAAGCACGGGGTTGCCGTGGCAACTTAAGTCGCCATACCCTTGGTCATCCGTGATGATGAAGACCACATTGGGCGGAGCTGCGGAGGCGACCAGAAGGAGAGAGAGCAAGCCTACATATAGTGCGAGACGTTTTTTCATGATGTATATTTAATTTTATATACGAAGCGCGCCGAGCATTACCTGATTCGAAGAAGCGCATTTTAGGTGATTTTATTCGATGGCCGTTTTTCTTTTTTGCTTCGTAGGCGATGACATTTGCCTTTTGTCCTTCGCTTTCGCATGCTCCGGCTATGAGCAAATTAAAGCGTACATCAAAACGAGCTTTTCGAATATGACACAATCTTTAAAGAAGCCTGTTGGGGTTGGATTGGTTGGCGCGGGGTGGATGGGAGCTCGTTTGCTCGCGCATTTTGTTGATCGCGAAGACGTGAAGGTGATTGGTCTGCATCAACGTAACCAGGAGCGGGCGGAAGCAAGCCTGGCCGCGCATGCGCTTGATCCAGTTATATACTGCGACAGCTATGAGGCGCTCTTGGCCTTACCTGAACTCGACGCGGTGGTGATTTGTAGTCCCAATGCCTTGCACGGTCCGCAGGTCATCGCAGCTCAAGAGGCAGGCAAGCATGTGTTTTGCGAGAAGCCAGCTTCGACAAGTTATGCGGACTATCAACGTCAAATTGAACTCGAGCTCGCGAACCCAGATTTGGTTAACATGGTGGATTATATTCTCCATTTCGACGCCTTCGAGCAGCGGCTAGCCCATTTGATTAAGCTCGGGGCCTTTGGTGCGATCACGCAAGTTCAGGTGAACTACCGGCATGCGATCAACACGGCGGGAGAGAAGGCTTGGAAGTTGGACGAAGCGCAGGTGGGGGACGCGATTGGGATGGGGGTGATCCATGCGCTTTCGATGATGGTGAGCATGATGGCGCCGCAAGGGCAGCCGGCTTGGGTGTTTGCCGATTCGCAGCCGGGGCGGTCCAAGGAATTTGGGGTCGATCCGATCTGGAGTATTCAGGTTGGCTTTGACCAAGGGACGCAGGGATTTTGTTTTGGAAATATCGACCACTCAAACGGCTACGACGCCTATCATGCGGTGCATGGCACGGACGGGGCTTTGGTGTTTGATCCGGGGCAGGCGCGTGCGCGGAAGGTACGCTACTGGTCGAAGGTTCATACTGAGGGAGAGTGGGTGTTTCCGCTTGATCCTGCGCGCTGTGAAGCTGAAGGAGCTGAAGCGTGGCCTGAGGAGACCACGACGCCGGATTCAGGCGATGTGTTGGCGCATCCGTCTCGGGCTGCGGTGGATCATTTTATCGATTGCATTCAAAAGGGAGAGCCGTCGTTTTTGAGTTTTGCCCGGACTGCGATGATCGCGGAAGTGAGTTGGGCTGCGCAGCTGTCGGCCCAGATCGGGCAACGCATCGCGCTTCCGGTTATTCCTGATATCGCGGAAGAGTTTCTCGGCTAGCCGGGGCTTGCGGTTATAGAGCTAACGCCCGACGGGACGCTTCGGAGTTTTGACTGGAGCGCGTTCGCCGGCGAAAAGCTTTTTGTAAATTTTGTTCGGGGTCTCGATGTCTTGGGTTCGATAGCCTCTGCGTTTCATCGCGGTGGGGCCGAAACGATAGCAGCCGGCTAAGACGGGATAGCTGAGACCACCGTTGCGTTCGAGATGTTCTTTGCAGAATTGCAGGTAATCCACTGCGACTTCGATGTTGTGTTCCCAGTTCCAGGCGTGGCGGTATTTGAGGTCGGTCATGTCACCCCAAGTTGGCTTGGTGAGTTGCATGATGCCTCTGGCTACCTTGGTTTTTGCGGTCGGGCGTAAACTGCTTTCGGCCATGGCGATGGCGTAGACGAAGTTCGGATCGATTTTCTTTGGTGCAGCGTGCTCCCAGATGACCTCAAGAATCGCCTCGGGCGTAGCGGGCCGACTGCTGTAAGGCCGTAGATAGCGGTAGCCAGCGTAGCCGAGGGCGAGCAGGAGAATCAGGATGAATAGGCGGCGAAACATGTGAGGGTGTCAGGTGCTGTGTGGAAGGAGAGCGGGCGTTGGGATGAACCGTGTTTGATTGGCCAAAGTTGGCTTCGGGAAGCCCGCGCACAAAAAGTAGATGAAATATCTCCCCAAATTCATGACCTTTAATAGCATTTTTAAGGTGAGAATTGAACCCAGATCTTTCGTTGTGGATTCCGCGAAGATGAAACCCGCTGGGGGCATAAAAACCGTCGGGGTCACAAAAACCGCTGGGGCAAAAAACGCCCAAAAAAAAGCGCCACTCCCGAAGGAGAAGCGCTTTTGAACATTCAAGATGCGGCGGTTTAGCCAACTTCTTGGATGGTTTGCAAGATGCGGCTTGCGATGGCGTACGGGTCACCTTCCGAGTTTGGACGGCGATCTTCGAGATAGCCTTTCCAGTCGTTGTTCGCGAAAGCGTGAGGCACGCGGATGGATGCACCACGGTCAGCGACACCCCAAGAGAACTTGTCGATGCTCTGGGTTTCGTGGAGACCGGTGAGACGCTGATCGTTGTCTGGGCCGTATACCGCGATGTGCGCTGCGGTATTCTTTTCGAACTGAGCCATGAGCTTGTCGAAATACTCTTTGCCACCTTCTTCGCGGAGCTTTTTGGTGGAGAAGTTTGCGTGCATGCCAGAACCATTCCAGTCGCCTTTGAGCGGCTTGCAGTGCCACTCAACGTCGATGCCGTACTCTTCGGTGAGACGGAGTAGGAGGAAGCGTGCAACCCAAATTTCGTCAGCGGCGCGTTTGGAGCCTTTGCCGAAGATTTGGAATTCCCACTGACCTTTGGCTACTTCGGCGTTGATGCCTTCGTGGTTGATTCCTGCGAAGTGGCAGAGGTCGAGGTGCTCGTCTACGATGCTACGAGCGATTGGGCCAATGTTCTTGTTGCCAACGCCGCAGTAGTAACCGCCCTGTGGGGGAGGAAAGCCTTGTTTTGGGAAGCCGAGAATACGGCCGTTTTCAACGAGGAAGTACTCTTGCTCAAATCCGAACCAAGCGTCTTTGTCATCAAGGATGCCAGCGCGTGTGTTGGATGGGTGAGGTTGGCCATTTGGAAGCATGACTTCACACATGACCAAAACGCCGTTTTCGCGGGTTCCGTCTGGGTACGCTGCGACTGGCTTTAAAATGCAATCTGAATCAGATCCACTTGCCTGCTGGGTGGAACTCCCGTCGAATCCCCATTCAGGGAGTTCTTCGACACTTGGAAAGTCATCGAATTCTTTGATGCAGCATTTGGTGCGGAGATTTGGCGTCGGGGTGTAACCGTCGAGCCAGATATAATCGAGTCTGTATTTAGCCATGACTTATTTCTTCTCTTTGGGGTTGTTTAAATGGTTTGAGTTGCCCTGAAACTGTCGCTTACGCGCAGGTTAAACAACAGGTTTGCATGAACATTATTTACCGGTCGAACATAAATGTGTAATTTGACCTACAAAAATGTAGCATTTGTGAAGGCTGTGCACCCCTTGGTTGGTGTGATTGGCCAAAAGTGAGCCGTTTTACACGCGAAGAGGTAGCGGCCTAAATCCTTCGTCTGGGTTTTCCCGCGTTTTAAGGTTCGTCAGACAGGGGTTCTCCTGCGTACACTGCAGGTTGAGCATGAATGACGATCAAACAGCTGATGATATTAGTTTAGAAGCTGCGGCGCGAGCCTTACGCGCTGCCTCTGTCGCATTGCCGTTTGCTGAGGACCTTGTCGACTCCTTGGCTTTGATCGAAGGAATTTCGGCGCGAGGTTTTTTTAAGCCGGGAGAAGATGAGATGCTTCGTGAGCTGTTTGCTTCGTATCTTCGTGCGCGTGCCGCCTTACATGTGCTGCTCGAAGATTTACTCCGTCGTTTTTATTCCTTTGAAGATGGTGAGCATGTACCGAATTCGGAACAAGAGCTACGCGCCTTTGGCATTGGTTTTGCGGCTGGTTCGATGTTGATGCGAACCGCTGGGTACTTGGCGGATGATTTGGGTCGGGTTGCTATCGTGCGTAAAAAGTTAGATGAAGCCGAGCCTCGGTATGGCATCCCCAAGGGCGCGTTCAGTCAGATCTTTAAACACGCGGTTCGGTTTAGAACCCAATTGCGATTTCGAGATGCCTACCATGTCTACTTGGATCATCGCGAGGCCATCTTCGCTATAGGAGGAGGGGAGGATTGGCAGTTCGTACTTGAGCAACTTCGTCGAGAGGAGCCTCGGATGGTTCCTGATTTGAGCCCCTTCTTTTTTCGTCGGATTCGGTATCGGCATTATTCGGTGCGGCGTCGTCGCAAGCGCGTGGTTGGAGCCGCGTTATTTGCCATGTTTGAGCATTCGGGGCGGGCCATTGCCGAGTTGCGTTCTCCGCATGCAAAATTTGTTAAGGCCGAGCATCGCGAGCAGGCCGCGACGATTCTTCAACCCGGTGATGTGATCGTGACCCGGCATGAGCGGGCGCTTTCAAATTTATTTCTACCTGGCTTTTGGCCGCATGCTGCCTTGTACATCGGGACGGAAGCGCAGCGGCGCGCGCTGGGGTTAACGTTGCCTCCTCCCCGAGATATGAAATCGCTTGATCCAGTTTGTGTGCTCGAAGCGCGGAAAGATGGGGTGTTGTTTCGCCCGCTGGAAGATACCTTGTTTGTCGATTATTTCACCGTGATCCGGCCTCAGTTGTCGGATGCGGAGCGTCGCCTAGGGTTAGAGCGGGCGATCTCTCATGAGGGAAAGTTGTATGACTTTAAATTCGATTTTACTCGAGCCGATCGTTTGGTGTGTACCGAGTTAATCTATCGTGCCTTTGATCAGGTTGGTGGCATCGAATTTGCGCCGGTGCATCGCAATGGGCGTTACTGCGTTTCGGCTGAAGATTTGTTGCAGCATGCGTTAGAGGGCAGGGGGTTTGATCCGGTTGCTCTCTTTGGATTGCCATCGCCACATTCGGTTTGTGACGATGTGGATCGGGTGCGGAACGTGTTAGAGAAGTCGATGCCGCATGTGCTGCGGGCTGAGCCGAAAGGCGATGAATTTGTGGGCAATGATTTGAAGAGAGGTGCTGAGTAATGGCGACGGATCGGTGTATTTTACATGTGGATATGGATGCGTTTTATGCGTCGATTGAGCAGCGGGATTGTCCCGAGCTTCGTGGCAAGCCGGTTGTGGTTGGCTCTCCTCCGGACCAACGCGGGGTTGTGGCTGCGGCTTCATATGAGGCTCGTGAGTTCGGAATCTTTTCCGCGATGCCATCGGTGCAAGCGGGAAGGCGTTGCGAGCATGCGGTGTTTGTTCCGGTGCGGATGGAGCGCTACCAAGCGGTGTCAAAAGATGTGATGGACATTTTGGCCGACTACACACCATTGTTAGAAAAGCTTTCGGTGGATGAAGCGTTTTTAGACGTCACTGGTTCGCGGCATTTGTTTGGCTCTGGGGCGGACATGGCTGAGTCGATTCGCGAACGGATTTCGCATGAGCTTGAGTTAACTGCTTCGGTTGGGGTGGCGCCGAATAAGTACCTTGCGAAGTTGGCGAGTGATATGAATAAGCCGGATGGAGTGACGGTTGTTCCGACGGATCGGGACGAGATTTTAGCCTTTTTAGCGCCGCTGCCAGTGGCTCGAATTTGGGGTGTGGGTAAGGTGTCGCAGGAGAAATTATCCAAGGTTGGAATCCATACCATTGGCGAGTTGCAAGCGGTGCCAAAGCAGCAGTTGGAAGCTTGGGTTGGAGCGAATTTTGCAGGTAAATTATGGGCCCTTTCACGTGGAGTTGATGGTCGAAAGGTCGAAACCGAGCGGGTCGAAAAAAGTATTTCCAATGAGACCACCTTTGCCACCGATTGCTCAGATATGACGACGCTTCATAGCACCATGGTACGTTTGGCTGAGAAGGTAGGCGGGCGTTTACGGGCCGCGAAAAAATTTGCCGGAACGGTTCAGATCAAAGTGCGTACGGATCAGTTCGATACCATTACCCGTCAGCAGGCGATGCGCCCCGCGAGCTGTAAAGATACCGAGATCATTTCCAGTGCGCTTCGTTTGTTGGAAGGGGTGAAGATTCGTCGTCCTATACGCTTGATCGGGGTTGGGGTGAGCCAGTTGGTGTCGGACCCGATTGAACTTGAGTCTGAGCAGTTGGATTTGTTTGCCCCGCCTCCGAAGGCAGAAGTTGAACCGCTTGATGCGGCCATGGACGAAGTTCGTAAGAACTTTGGCAGTGGTTCGATTCGGCGAGCAGGTGGCTTGGATGAAGGCTGAATTGGTTCGGCTGGATTGGGATGCTCATTTTGAATGCGACCTTCCTTCAGGAGTCGATACCTTTTTGCGGGCAGGGCAACGCCTGATCGATCAGGTTGGGAATGATTATCCTGACTTTATCGAGAGCGATTACGTGCAAGTCTATCAGTTGCTTCGGGGCCTGCAATTGCCTGCGCGAACGCGCTTCGTTGAGTGGGGGAGTGGCTTCGGTGTCGTTACTGGTTTGGCAGCGCTTTTGGGATGGGATGCCACGGGGATTGAAGTAGATCCTGAAATGGCAACGTATGCTCGGGATCTCTTGCAGGAGTATGATGTTCCCGCTCATATCGTGTGCGATGATGTGTTTACGAATCCCTCGAATGCTAATGCGGACCTTCTTTTTAGTTATCCTTGGCCGAATCTTGTCGAGCCGACCAAGGAGTATTTTCGTTTGCATGCAGGAGCGAATACAAGATTATTTTTATATGAAGGCCCAGAGGATTTGAGTCTCTGGGGGTTTCAGCGAGCGGTAGGTGAAAGTTAGAAGGTCTGGAGGTAGGGAATGAAAAAATTTTTCGGTTTTAATGGTGTAGCTTGGGTGATTGGGCTCAGCATGTTTCTGCTATCGCAATGAGGCTTTTTGAGTTCGCCAATGTGATTAGGTGGCTTTGAGCCAGCGGGAAAAGCGGGCCGCCGATGTGGAGCGTGGTTCAGGTGCTGCTTCCCCGAAAACGTCTCTCCCCAAAGCCGGAATCTCTTCATGGCTGCCATTCGATGGCAACCGCTAGAAAGGCTTGTGCTACTCAATGGCGGGAAATCGGAGTTCGAGTTCTCAACCCTTAAATGCGCTCTTTGTCTCAAAACACGCTTTTAAGCCCGTTTTCAAGCCCTCTATTTTTGCATGTAACTGGCAAGGAAGATTTTAGCTTGGTCCGACCCAGTTCTGCTCCAGCGAAAATTTAGCGCGTTGCGTCCTTAGTCTTTTATACTACAGACTCACGTGAAAGTGATGACACATGATGGGTGCCTGAATCCGCGAAGCGTTGCCGGAGAACTTTGTAACCGGCTGGTCCGTTTTGCATCCCGTATTCGAGTTCGGCCAGCAGGAGCAATTTGGCTGTGATAACAAGAATGTCTCCAGCCGGGGTTGAGAAGTGTGACGGGCGGTCCGGCATGTCTTGACCAAGGAAAATACCGACCGTACCGTTCTCAGTTTTCATTGGAGCAAGTGCATCCAAGTCAGCAAAGATGTCCATTGTGCCAACTTCGTGTGCCACGATGTGCTGTCGGAGCTGCCCGTGGTTTGCGGCGTTCTGAGATATTTCATGCGCAAGGTGAAATAGCCAAGACGCCGACAGAAAAGGGACGGGGTAAATTCGATTAGTGGCTCCCGCATGGGGATAAAGGGCCTGTCCCGAATGGCACTTAGTGCACTTAGATAAGCCATGATCTTCGTAGTTACCCCCCAAACACGTGGAAAAAGTCCCGGCTGGGACGGCAGAAAGTAGCGCGGGGTGGAGCGAAGCGAAACCCCGGGTTAGAGTTAAGCAAAGAAAGCAACGAGCGATGAACCTTGTATTTGGAGGCAAATCGGAACGAGGCGCAGGATGTAGCCCGCTTAGTTTGAATGGAGTCTTCTCGGAAATCCTTAAATAACGCCCCCCAGAGGTTCATAGGAGTCGATTGCCATACGCTTTTCATGTGCGTGGGTATCATCGCCATATACGATTTGGCGGCTTGCAGGATAGACCGCCAAAACCACGGCCTCCTCACTTCGTTCGTCAACCATGGCTATCAATGTGTCAGCGCTACGCGCCTTTTGCCGTCTGGAATTTCAGTCCGTTTTCATGCAAATCGGCTTAGCTAAGTGCTATTGGGGATAAAATGCCATTGGGGATACAGTAAACCTCTGTTGTAAGCGGAATGAATCCTATTGAGCGATGCAGATGAAGAGGATCGAAAACGTGGCCAAAATGAGCAGCGTACTTCGTATCGTTTCAAGTTTGGCTTTTGAGATAAGCGTTGGCTCCGACATGGGGATGAATCGTCCTAAGATTAATGATAGCCCCAGGGCGAAGATGCAGCTCACGATTACAAGTCCTAACCCAGTATAGGGGTTTAACGCTGCAGAACGAATGAGGGCGGCTTGTTCGGGAATAGTCGGATTGACATAGCAGGTGGCAATAGAGCCTTTGCTGGTCGATCTAACGAGGTCAACCGCGCCTTTATGTTGCCGATATCGAATGAACCGGTCCCATGCGAGGATTCTGGTGCTATAATGAATCTGATCCTCGACTTTGTAGGTGTAGAGCATGGTTAGTCGATCCTCGGTTTCCGAACTCTTGATGACGGTGCATGGGGTGGCCGTCCAGTTCTGCGAGCTTTTCAGATTGCCAAGCTGAAGAATGAAGCTGGAGCCGGCAAAGATCACCATACAGGTGCCGGCAAGGGCTGCCAAAACAGGAGTTTCATTTAAATCGAGTTTCCTGAGCGCCCGCGGGGTAAAAAATTCTACCGTCAAACCGGTCGCAATCACTAAGAGAAAAATTGCCCCTCCCAATGCTCCCAGATTTCCGGTTACCCCATTATCCAGATAGGCTGCTTCAGGAATATTGCCTTCACCGATTTTGACATAGGCGATTTGGGTTTTCGCTCTGAGTAATTCTTTTCGCTTCAGTGCAAGTGCTGCGTAGTCGGAACTTGTTTGCAGGGAATCAACGTAGGTGTGTGACTGGTGGGTCTTTCCATTGTAGCGATAGTTGAATTCCCCAGCCAAGCTGAATGGGTGGCTTGACCCTTCATTGATGACGACGTGAAGGGATTCAATGTTACAGGGTCTCTTGATATATGTTGAGCTCTCTTGAATTCCTCGAATGCCGCTTATTCCGAAGAAGATGCCAAGTGCAGTGAATAGGATGATCGGTATGAGGAGTGAGCCTTCACTCGTTTCTTGTTTCTCTGTTTTATTCGATAGGTTGGGACGCATAGTGGAGGTTCTGTAATTCTTTTGGTTGGTCTCAATAGGTGTGGGATTGTAGTGGCTTTTATCCTGATTCGCGCCTCTCCCTTCTTGTCTTGTGCTTCCGCAGCGTCACGTTGGTATTGTTCGTCTGTTAACCCTTTAGAGTTCAGCTCGATTCATTCTCTACGGTTCTTCTCATTTGCTAAAACGCAACATCATCTTTGCGAAGAATTAGTTGAGATTGGGTGTGACTCAAAATCTAATTCCCACGCTATAGTCAAATTTTGAAGATAAATCATAGATTCCTACACTCATGGTATGATTCCTGCTTACTTATCTAAGTATCTAATAACTATATGCTTATGACTGAAGATTCGGAATGTGCAAAATGTACACTGGTTAGGGTCCTTGGAGGTAAGCTTGGAATGAATACTGTAATGAAAAATTTTAAATTGGGCCGTACAACTCTGTTTGCTCTCTATTTCTCCCTAATGGGGCTTGGTACTGCCTTTGCCCATACGGTGACGGTGATGTGGTGTGTTGATCCCTCTGGGCAGAACATGCGGATTTGGCATGAGCACTGGCATGGTGATATCACAACGATCAATGCGACCTTGGATTTGTCGATTACAGTGAATGGCGGAGCGCCGATTGTGCTGAATGCAGTGAGGCCTACGGGTGCGATCATTAACACGCCTCAAGCAAATCTTCCCTGTAAAACCGGTTGTGGTTCTGTAGGGCAAAATATTATCAAAACGACCGACCGTTCGGGAAACTATGGTGATTGGGCATATTGGGACGTGAATCTGAATGAGACTGGGATCTGTGATAATGATAATCCGACGGTGTCTGTTTCTGTAACCCAGAGTAATCCGTCTTCTGCTATTTTCTGGAATTACCAAGGCACGGTTCCTTCGACTGCGACTTCCAATATTACGCTGCCAGATTGTCCGGCGCAAATT
>Ga0079203_1003284_pt1 | contig 10207 bp, 9 predicted proteins | sample PorBlaMBantryBay_FD_68602 | JGI IMG/M metagenome (GOLD analysis project Ga0079203, IMG submission 68602) | Marine algae microbial communities from Bantry Bay - Bantry Bay, Ireland | ecosystem: Host-associated > Algae > Red algae > Blade | place: Bantry Bay, Ireland
GCAGCGTCCATCAGGATAGAGAAAAAAGGCATCTCAGGATACGCGAAAGGAAGATTCATCTTCTCTCGAATATCGATTACCCGCCAGATTCGCTTTTCCCAAAAAACATCGGCTTCGCGTAAAGGCTGGTAGGGCAATACCATTCTTTCATCAATAATTCTTTTTTCTACAATGTCATCCAATGGACGATCTTCGTCCGGATCACTAGCCTCCGTTCGTACCGCTTCCGGAGTCTGAGCGTAGGATTTGGTGGAGAAAAGAATCATCCCCAAAAAACATAAACTTAAAATTTTCACATAGATCTTCATAATCGAACAATTATATAGTTGTTTATTTAATCTTAAATACCATCGAGTTGATCTTTCGACCAGCAGAGTCACCAGGACACTTAGCTTTTACATTATCAAAGTAATAAGTATCACCAGGTTTAGCTGATTTGACCAGTCGACCAGATTTATCGTTATAACGCGCTCCGTTATTAGGAGACTCAATCGGATCCTGACGAGGTGCCAGCTTAGTAAGCATGAATCCCTGAATTTTACATTTAGCATCAAAGTCAAAGTTATCCAGGAATGCTCCTACACCACCTTGTGCTTTAAATTCTCCGTTACCCATGGTACCTCCTGAGTTCTTACTCAATCGAGCAACAGGATCAGGAATACGCTTAATACGGAATGGGAATTTGGTTGCTTTCAACCCTTCTCCACTTACCGTAATAGTCGCTTGTCCAGGCTTACTGGCAGTAGCCGTATATTTACCTTTGCTGCCAGGCTTTAGGTTGATACCAGAACCATTCACTTTAAGCGAATTAGTAGGTACACCTGCTGCAGATACAGATACTGGATTTTCAACACCGATGTAAAATACGTTCATTTTATCGGCAGAAACACTTACGCTACGAAGTCCAACTTCATACTCGAAGCCTTTCTTGTAAGTCTTTGTTTCATTGGTCACTGGATTAGTAACGCTAATTGACGCATTATATTTCTTAATACCGGTACCATTTGCTCCTTCCGTGTAAGTAGCTACCCCTTCTTTAACTGGTAATTTTCTACCATTTACTTTAATTGATACACCAGTACTGGAAGAAGCAGAGGCAGAAGCACTCAAAAATACATCTGTTTTAAACTGCTCACCCTGAATTACATAAGTTTTATCAGGAGAAGAAACAACCTGGAATTTATCCAGTACGATATCTTCACCCCCTACTTTTTCGAGGTAATAGTTCAGAATAGATGCTTCAGTAGATTTAGCATCATTCTTCCACTTTGTAAACATGGGCATTAAAGCACCAACAGGCATCTGACGGAAGTTATAATCCGACCAACTCGTTTTGCCTTTGGCATCCTGCCAAGACTGATCGTCCACTTCCAGTGCTACTTTAGAAGCAAAAGAAGACCGATCTTTTTCGTCGATCAAAGCTAAAAACTTTTCTCTGTATTCCAGAATTTTAGCCTTTAGTTCTTCTCCAGTGGGGCCTGTTACCAGTTCGCGAGTAGCGATGTCCTTATTCTTTTTATTTTTTAGTTCACCAGGATATTTGGGATCATCCAGTGGATAGTATTCGGCCATACCGGTCCAGATACCATCTACATATTCCACAAATTCCTTGGAGAGTGCCCGTACTTGCGGTGCTTTTTCTCCGTAAACTTTCAGTTCCGGCTTTTTCTTAGCCAGCGTCTGAATCTGACCAGGTACTCCTTCGTTAGACGAATCCAGTACTGCGTTAGATTTCTGGAGACCTTTGTCTACCAGTTTAAATGCGTTAAATATTTCCGCAGATACGTTGAGGGCTAACATCGCTGTGAGTACTAAGTACATGATGTTAATCATCAACTGCCGCGGTTCCTTTGGAATTGACATATCCTATTAGGTTTTTATACGTTTAATAATGGAGGAAACCCTAAGGATTATCCAACTTTTTTACCAGAGCCAGCAGATGATGCCATTGCAGAAAGAACGTTTCCGTAAACAGAGTTTAGAGAACCGAGGTTTCTGTTCAGTGCAGAAATCTGCTCCTGATAACGCTTCGTGTCTTCCAAAGAGTCGTTCATTGTAGCCATTGCTTCGTTCATTCGCGTGTAAAAATTGCTCATGGACTTAAGTTGATCTCCAGTACTGGAAAAATCAACTTCCTGCAAAGATTTCAAAGAACCCAAGCTAGCAGACATAACCTGTAATTCAGATAACATGCCACCTAATTGCTGCTCTACTACTTCGCCATTCAAAGAAGGCGCACTAGCACCAACGGGACCAGCAGTTAAAGGCTGAATTTTTGAGTCATAATTTTCCAAACCTGGGTATAACTTTTCCCAGTAGTAATCTTTGTCTGGAGGTAAAACACCTAAAAGCAAGAATAAACAAGCTTCTGTTACTAGTCCAGCGGTCAACATCTCTGATCCACCTTCCCAAGATTGGATTTTGAAAAGTGCTCCGATCATTACGATGGCAGCACCAGCACCAATAATAAAATTCTTTAAATACTTAAACCAAGGAGATTTGTAAAATGCCATTTTCTGTTCTTTTAAAAAAGGTTAGTTAATTGAGTTGATAAAGTGGGTTAAATATTAACACCAAATGTGGTTGATAGTTACTCTTGAACATAACGTGCAAGAGGGAAAAAGTTACAAGTTTTATTAGATTATTTTTAAATAGGTAGGCATGGGGTGTATTGTGTGTATGTTATCAAAATAAGACCGAAAGCATAGTCTTGAAGACTATGCTTTCGATTTCATTTTTGTTATTGTTATTTAGAAGTCGTTGATTGATCGACCCAGGAAGGTCAATGCGCAACGGAATCCTACGTAAGATTTTGTAGTATCCTGAAATTCCCAGTGACGGGTACCTGTTTGCATAAAGTATGCGATATCTTTCCAGGAACCACCACGAATTACTTTTCGCTTTTGTGCTTCAGCATCATCATCTTTTGCATCATATCGCAAATCAGGATTCAAATCGTGTAGGAATGAGTAAGCATTTTCGTGGAAAGCAGTATTCGTCCATTCCGCTACGTTACCTGACATATTGTACAATCCATAATCATTCGGAAAGTAAGCATCTGCTTTCACTGTGTACAATCCACCATCTTCCGGATAGTTACCACGGCCAGGCTTAAAGTTGGCTAGTAAACATCCCTTGGCATTACGAACATAATATCCACCCCATGGATAAGGAGCCAAATCATGACCGCCACGAGCTGCATATTCCCATTCGTGCTCAGTTGGTAAACGGAAATCCTCACTGTTTACACCGTTTCCTTCGTAAGAGTTCCAAAGTTTGGTTCTCCAGTAAGAAAAGGCAGCAGCCATTTTCCAATCTACTCCAACAACAGGATAGTCGTCATAAGCAGGGTGCCAGAAATAGTTCCGAGCCATTGGCTCGTTATAAGAGTACGCAAAATCACGAATCCAAACCAGGGTATCAGGATAAACGAGTACTTTATCTTTTTTGATGAAAGACGTACGGTTGGCCTCTCGCTGGTGTGCAGCAGATTGCCAGTCATACCATTGGAATTCATATTCCAATTTTGAAACGTTGAGTTCTTTCTTACCGGCAAATTTTTCATCACCATCGTAATACATTTCCTCCAGCGTTTCGTCTGTTTGGTCTATCTCTATTTCCCAGTCAATTAATTCTTCACCGGATTCGGTTTCGTAATAATTGTCCAGTAATGTATGAGCAATACTATCTTTTACCCAGTACACGAACTGTCGGTACTCATTATTGGTAATTTCAGTATCATCCATATAGAATCCGGAGATAGAGATTGATTTTTGGCGTTGGACCATGGTATTAGCGACATCCTGGTCACTGGGACCAATATGTAATGTTCCCGAGGGAACATACACCATACCATAAGGATTAATCCCCTTCCAAGAAGGACGATTATCAATCCCAACCAATTGGCCTGTCTGGCCCGTTCCGCAAGCGGAGATAATTAGCGCTACGCAAAATAACGCCAGTGAAGATTTTAGTATTTTTTTCATTTTAACACCCGAGTTTTCCTTCAGATTGATAATAAGCAAGAGTAAAGGTAAATATAAGTTTGTTTAATTAAAAGCAAGAATTAAAAACTTGTTATATTATATATTTATTATTAAGTATTCCCAATGTACAAGTCAAAAGTATAGCATCAGCAAACGATTATGGTGTTTGCCAGCATATTTGACGGTTATGGTACGATATATTATATGGTTCACAAAGCTGAAAACATGATACCTCTAGAGGAATCGAGGATTATATATTATGGCCGGGGGAATGCCTGCGCCGATAGCTTTGTTCAAGTTATAGTTTAGCATAATTTCGTGTGATCCACTACTTACGGATTGTAATGCCGATAAAGTGAGATCGTAACTGTATGCAATGGTTATCTTTTCGCTTAACTTGAATCCTGCAATCAAAATTACCGCGTCAACGGTGTTCGCATTATATCCTCTAAACGATGCTCCGCCAAATATATTGTCATTGTGTCTCAATAGTGCTGATAATTCTATCTGATGTTCTATAAAATCAGACTTTATCAATAAAGATGGATGTAGTGTGAAAACATTTCCAATTTCGAGATTACTCGCAAATGTAAGAAAATAATTTCTATTCAAAGAAATATTTGCTCCTATAATACCATCAGTCAAAGGAATTTCTGATTCAGTAATATTAGTAACCGATATTCCAACCTCATATCTAGGGCTTTGAAAATAAACCCCAGCATTAAAAATTGGCGTTCTTGCACTGACCTTTGTCTGTGGAAGTGAACTGTCATTATGATCTAGGCTAGTTGGGTCACCATATATTCCGTCAGGTGCCCGTAATTGGGTTCCGTCAAGCGATTTTTCTAATAATCCACCCGCTAATCCAATGGTGAGCAGGTTTCGTTTTCCGATGGGCATCCAATAGTTGTAGCTTGCAGTAGCCGAAGTAGTTCGTTCTGGCCCTTGCTCCTCATTTTCAATATTTATGCCAAATCCTCCTTTTAGAATATATAGTGGAAGGTGAAAATTAATATTTTGTACAGTCGGTGAACCGGGTAAGTCTACCCATTGCTTTCGATAAACGCCTGTAATACTTAAGCTATTGTCCAGCCCAGCATAAGCAGGATTAAAATTATATTTATTTAACGCAAATAAACTATACTGCGATGACTGCTGGCCATAAACTGGTAACAAAAACATCCCGCAGATCATCAACGTAAAAATTTGCTTCATAAATATTTCGCTTTCTTCACTTAGGAACAAATTTAACCATCCTCAACGAATCAATAAAACTACAAAATTCTTTCTATATATAATACCGCTTTTAATACGGATGAATTATAAAGTTGTGTTAATTTAACGACTTTTTTTTTTAAAAATACTCTTATGTCTGATTATTAGCACTTTATTTCCAATCCATCCCAGGCAATATTCACCCCCGCAGGCAACAAAGCAGACACCACTTCATGCTTTCCCATCAAATGACTTAGATGAGTTAAATAGGTTTGTGGGGCATCAATTCGTTCGATTAATTGCAATGCTTCCGCTAAGCTCAAATGAGAATGATGTTCCCGCTGATGTAACGCACTAATCACGACTACCTTACTTCCTTTTATTTTTTCAATTTCAGTCTCCTCAATTGTTTTGACATCGGTCAGGTAGGTAAAGTCACCTATTCTAAATCCTAGTATAGGTAATTTCCCATGTAGTGCTCGTATGGGAATAATGGTTGTTTCCCCAACTTGAAAAGGCTGGTTTTCATCAATCTCTTCTAACAAAACACCCGGTGCTCCTGGATAAGGATTTTTTGCGAAAACATAAGGAAATCGTTGTTGAACTGCTGATAACACTTCTGTACGACCATAAACAGGCAGTGCTTTTTTTGCACGAAAATTAAAAGGACGAATATCATCCAGCCCAATGATGTGGTCATTATGCTCATGTGTCAATAAAATAGCATCGAGCTGTTGTAGTTTAGCGGACAGCATCTGCTGACGAAAATCTGGGCCAACATCAATGACAATATTTTGGTTTTCCTGATCCGACTGTAGCAATACAGCACATCGAAGCCGTTGATCCCGTGAGTCCTCGGAGCAACACACCTCACAATCACAACCAATCACCGGCACGCCTTGTGATGTTCCGGTACCAAGAAAACGAATTTTCAACACATTATGGGTTTTCAATAGTCGGATTCGCTGTCGTTTCCTGACGGTCAGCGTAGACCTCGGTGAGTTGATGATATAGTTCTTGTTCCTTTTCCTCCAGCGCCTCTATTTCTTCAGAAGCAAGGTCTGCCTTTCCTAAAATTTCGATCAAACAGTTGATTCTTGCTTCGATGTCATAAAATTTATTGATTACCGCAATCCGTTTATTTTCAACGATACAATACCCGGACTGGAAATTACCTCGCTCGTAACGAACGGTGTATTTGATACGATCAAAAAGCGATTCTGCTTTTTTCAAGGTATGTTTTGTATATTTAAACATAAATGACAAATGAGTTTAACAACCAGAGAAAAGGATATTAATATAATAGTATCTTCGCCAACAAATATAAGCATTCGTATATTCCTGTGGGAAAGGAATCTCATTTTTAAAATCACGTCTAAGTTATGATTCGTTTATTTTTTATTTTATTTTCCGTTTTCATGTTACTTTCTTCAACCAGTTCCGGCCAGGAGGAAACGACCAGAAGATTTAAAGGCGGAATACTCGCTGGGTTTAATGTAGCACAGGTTGAAGGAGACATGTCAGCCGGATATAATAAATTTGGCTTCCAGGGAGGTCTTCGGGTTGCTATTGTTTTAAAAGAAAAAATGGATTTGGGAGTTGAAATGCTTTTTAGTCAACGTGGTAGTGCACAACGCAATCCCAATCTTGGCCAACCGATTTTTAAACTTACCCTCAATTATATCGAAGTGCCCGTTTTATTTAATTATATGGACTGGTTGAGTGAAGACGAAGATTACTATAAACTACATTTTCACGGCGGATTTTCATACAGCCGTTTATTTGGATTTTCTACGGATGATAATATGCTGACTTCTCTCGGTGATTTTTTTCGGAATAATGATATTAGCTGGATCGCTGGAGCAACCTTTTATATCAATCCCAACATAGGATTTACCGCAAGATACTCCCGCTCTCTTTATCCTTTTTTTCAAAATAGTGATATGGTGGGCATTCCAAATGCTAATTCTCTGATTGCTTACCAGATTAGCTTTCACACCCTTTATATGTTTTAGAACAAAAATAAATTTACTAATGAATAGTCTTTTTCATGCGACCACTTCTTTCCTTGGCAGATGCCTATTAATCGTGATTTTACTATGCTCATGGAATGCCTGTACGCAGCAGGAACCTGCTAAATCGCCGGAAGCTGCGGTTCCCTCGCCTCCCGCTCCTGCCACATCTGCAGCACCAGCCCTACCTAGTATCAGCAATGAAATGGTAAAACACCTTTGGGAAAATACGAACTTCTTAGATTATACCTTTTATACCCTTCCTTTGAGTATGAGTTTTGATAATGCACCTGCCATCCAAAATGTACTCAGTCATCTGGAACCCACTCCAGTTGCACTACTGGATTCTTGTAAGCCTACCGGTCGCGCTTTTTTTCAGCGGGATGGAGAAGATTTGGCTATTGCCGAATTTTATCTACATACTGATTGTAGATGCTTTGTCTTTTACAAAGATGGCAAACCTGCCTATTCCAATCGTATTAATGATAAGGGCATTGGTTTTTACCAAAATTCTATTCGCCAGGCTGCTGCTCAACAAGCACAACAACCCAGGTAATTTTTTAAATAACACCTAACGCGTAACTATGACGACACCAACTGCTGTTATTGACCTAGGAACCAATACGTTTCATCTACTCATTGCTACTTGCAATAGTGATGAAATATTAACCGAAGTCTATCGCGAAAGGGTATTTGTAAAACTAGCCAGCAATGGCATCGAGACCATCGGCGCTAAACCCTACCAAACAGCCGTTTATACCATGCTGTCTTATAAAGACACTTTAGATCAATATGGAATCACCACCATTCGTGCCATTGGAACAGCCGCACTCCGTACAGCCACTAACGGGCCTGATTTTGTCAAAGAGGTTTTTGATAAAACCAATATAAAAATTGAGTTGATTTCCGGTGAAGAAGAAGCACGACTGATCCATAAAGGAGTTACCCATGCAGTTCCGTTCAATGAAGAAAATATGCTAATAATGGATATTGGCGGTGGCAGTGTAGAGTTTATTATTGCCAATCAAGACGGGATCAAATGGGCACAGAGTTTTCCTATTGGCGTAGCCGTTTTATTCCAAAAATTTCACCACACCGACCCGATCACCGCAACAGAAATTCAAACCATGTACAGCGCATTGACCAACCTGCTGTCTCCCTTATTTCAACAATTGACTAATTATCCGATAACTGCTCTTATTGGGGCATCTGGTACTTTTGATATTGTAGAAGATTTTCTGGCTGAAGACGAAAAGTTTCCATTGTATGCTAGAATACCCATTCACAAGTTTCACCCCTTTTCCCAACAACTTGTCCAGATGACCTTGGCCCAACGGCTTGAAATGGAAAAACTACCTGATTCCCGAGCCGACCTCATTGTAGTCGCTTTACTACTTATTGAATTTATAATCGAAAAATCCAATATCAATACGATCTATACTTCCGCTTATGCGATGAAAGAAGGGGTCTTACTAGATAGTTAAACCCAAGTTTTTCCCTAAACTTTAACTTTACTTAGTATCTTTGCACTTTCTTTTCAATCCCTCTGTAAAAAGCAACGACTATGGCGATGACTAAAAAGATTAATTCTGCACTTATTTCTGTCTATTCCAAGGAAGGACTAGAACCGATTGTACGATTGCTGGATCAACAAGGCGTACAGATTTATTCCACTGGTGGCACCCAGAAGTTTATCGAAAAACTAGGCATTTCCGTAGAGGCCGTAGAAAATATTACCGATTATCCTTCCATCCTCGATGGACGAGTCAAAACCCTGCATCCAAAGGTGTTTGGTGGATTGCTCGCACGACGAGAAGCGGGACATCTGGCTCAACTGGCCGAATATGACATCCCCGAAATTGATTTAGTAATCGTAGACTTATATCCTTTTGAAGAAACCCTTGCATCCACAGATGAGGAATCAGTCATTATTGAAAAAATTGATATTGGTGGTATCTCTTTAATTAGAGCTGCAGCCAAAAACTACCAGGATGTAGTGGTGGTTCCAAGTCGGGAAGCATACGGAATGTTTACTGAAATCTTGGAAAAAAAGGGAGGCGAAACAGAACTTGCAGACCGTAAAGAACTAGCTCGGCAGGCATTTAAGGTATCCTCTAATTATGACGTGGCTATCTTTAATTATTTTGCTACTGAATCTGAGGAGGCGATTTTTAAACAAAGCATCCATACCTCACAAGCGTTGCGCTACGGAGAAAACCCACATCAACAAGGTACTTTTTATGGAAACTTTGATGCCGTTTTTGACAAGCTGGGTGGAAAAGCGATTTCTTATAATAATCTAGTGGACATTGACGCAGCCGTCAATCTCATGTCAGAATTTAAAGAAGATAACCCTACTTTTGCAGTCCTTAAACATACTAATGCCTGCGGAATTGCTACCCGCGAAACCGTACTGGAAGCATGGAAGGCAGCACTAGCTGGTGACTCCGTTTCCGCTTTTGGCGGTATCTTGATTTGCAATCAAACCATCGACAAGGATACGGCCAGTGAGATTGATCAGATTTTTTACGAAGTAGTCATCGCACCTGATTTCACACCAGAGGCATTGGCATTATTGTCAAAAAAATCAAAAAGAATTTTACTAAAAATAAAAGATTTCTATGTTACCCAAAAATCTTTTAAAACCTTACTTAATGGAGTGATAGAACAGGAGATGGATCTCAAAACTGAAACAGAAACTGATTTTAAAATAGCCACAGAAGCAACGCCATCTGTTGCGCAAATTGATGACCTCTTATTTGCCAATAAATGCGCTAAACACTTAAAATCCAACACCATTGTTTTAGCTAAAAACCGTCAACTCCTGGGGATGGGCTGTGGTCAGACCTCACGAGTAGATGCGCTAAAACAGGCCATTCAAAAAGCGGTTAATTTTGGCTTTGAGCTAGAAGGTGCCGTGATGGCATCCGATGCGTTTTTCCCTTTTCCTGATTGTGTAGAGATTGCTCATCAGGCGGGGGTCAAAGCAGTCAT
>Ga0079203_1003287_pt1 | contig 10197 bp, 7 predicted proteins | sample PorBlaMBantryBay_FD_68602 | JGI IMG/M metagenome (GOLD analysis project Ga0079203, IMG submission 68602) | Marine algae microbial communities from Bantry Bay - Bantry Bay, Ireland | ecosystem: Host-associated > Algae > Red algae > Blade | place: Bantry Bay, Ireland
GAAAACGTCCCGTCACCATTGTCCACCAGGCTCGTGATCGACTCTCGAAGGTCGACGGTTCCGCCGTCCTCATCGGTGTAGGTGCCGATCAGGTGGCCGCTGGCCAGTACGTCGGTCACACGCGTCAGCGTCTCCAGATTGCTGGCGCTCAGCGTGGTGATCGAGCCATCTTCGTGCGTGAAGGAGAAGGTGCCGTCGCCGTTGTTCACCAACGCCGTGACCGACTCGTTGATGTCGAAAGTCGCACCGTCCTCATCGGTGTAGGTGGCAATTCGATTGCCGTCAATCACATTGGTCACCGTGGTCAACGTCTCCAGCGAACCGGCGTCCAGGGTGGAGGTTGACCCGTCCTCACGGCTGAAGGTGAAGGTCCCGTCGCCATTGTCAACCAGGTTGGTGACGGTCTCGCGGAGTTCGATCGCGTCGCCGTCTTCATTCACATAGACACCAATCACGTTGCCTGACGCCAGAACCGAACCCAGGCTGGTCAGCGTCTCCATGTCGCTCACATGCAGTGTGGTGGCTGCGCCGTTTTCGGCCACGAAGGTGAAGGTTCCATCGCCATTGTCGGTCAGGCTCGTGATGGTTTCGTTGACGTCAAAGGTGACGCCATCCTCGTTGGTATACGAACCAATGGGATTGCCAACAATCGTGTTGGTCAGCACCGTGATGTTCTCCACGCCCGAAGCATCCAGCACGGTCTCGGAGCCGTCCTCGGCGGTGTAGGTGAACGTCTTGTCGCCGTTGTCCACCAACGAAGTCACGGTCTCCGCCAGGTCAACCACGTCGCCGTCTTCGTTGGTGTACGAACCGATGATGTGGCCGACGGTGAGCGTGTTGTTGAGCACCGTCGTGGTTTCCAGGACCGTGATCGCCATGGTGGTCGCCACGCCGTCCTCGTCCACGTACGTGAGCGTCTGATTGCCGGCGTCGTAGCCGATGGTGGTCAGCGTCTGGTGGGCATTCACATCGGTGCATGCCCATGCACCGGCCTGCCACATCAGGAAGCTCTGATCCGGGCACGACAAGCCGGCAAAGGTGCCGGTGTTGGTGTTGTCCAGGAACCGACTCAGGTCCACCACGGTGTCCACCCCGGTGCCATTGGTCAGGATGAGCGTGTCGCCGTTGATGGCCAGCCGCTGGTCGTCGCGGTCGAGCGTGAGGGCACTGAGGTCAACCGCAACACCGGCTCCGTTGTCGATGCCCAACTGCAGTTCCGAACCAACCAACACCGCTTGCAGGCCCTGATTGTCCGTGTTGGGAATCACGCTGTCCGCAATGACGGTGCGGTCAAGGAACCGAGACAGATCCACCGAGTTGCCGTTGGTCAAAGTCAGCGTGGAACCATCAAGAACCAGGCGTTGCTCCTCATCGTGGCTGTGGCCTTCCACAAACAGTTCGCCATCGGCCTGGCTGAAAGACAGCTCGGCCGGGAAGGCGTCCTCGTGGCGATGATCGGTGTGTTCAATCAGGTGCTGATTGACCAGTTCGCTCAGGTCGTTCAGCTGGCCATCCAGTGCAATCAACTGATCGCCAAAGCCCGCCGACAACGAACCGGACGAACCAGCATCGAACATGAGAGGGGCGTTGACGTCATCGCAACGCAGGTCGGCCCACGACGTTTGCATACCGCGGAACCAGCCGCCACCGCGCTGGAATCCCACTCGAGAGCAGGAAACAACGTCGCCCAGCACTCGGTTGTCAACACCGTCAACAGTGTTGTCAAAATCGTCACCACTATCGCTGGCCAGAGTCCCCTCGGAAAGAACCGCGTCGTCAGTGAGGACGCCGGTGTATCCAGGGCCACTTGCTGACTCTTCCCCGGCAACGCCAATGACCGCAGCGGCTTCGTCGGTGCGCAGATCACCGCATACGACGTGCCCATCATCCTTGCCGTCAACACAGACCTGCACATACCCCGCTTCGGGCAACGACCGGGTTCGTTCGGTCACCATGACGATGGCCAGTCCGTTCTCAATCGCCACGTCACTGTTGGGCACGTGAATCGATGAGAGCAGATCTCCACCCAGGGGGGCGTCGTAAATCTGCAGCGTGACCCGACCGCCGGCATCAACGGCTTCGGCCACCCGTGCGTCGGTCAGCGCTCGAACCTCGACCGTGGTCGTGTGGAAGTACCAGGAGTACAGCAGTACCCCAATGACCGCGAGCGCAAGCGCCAACGCCAACCACGCCACCCAACTGGCTCGGCGGCCACCGGGGTCATCGAAAACAAACTGGGGAGCACCCGAATCCGGACTCGGAAAAGACGGCGATGCTGCGTGACTCGACATGGTGTTGAACCTCGGGATACCCGGGTTTCACATTGAGAGGCGAAAGTACCCGGGGCCCGTCCACCCGGCTGATCGGGCACAAAAAGGACACCAGGCCCACGCCGAACGAATCACTGGGGCCTCATTTGCGATAAGACATCGACAACAGTTTCGACATCAACTCGCCGGAGACCCATGAGCGACTTCTTTACAGACGTACACATCCCCATCGCCTACGAAGGTCCAGACAGCGACAATCCGCTGGCCTTTCGCTGGTACGACAAGGACCGTCAGGTCCTGGGCAAAACCATGGAAGAACACCTGCGGTTCGCCGTCTGTTACTGGCACTCGTTTGCATGGAACGGTGCCGACATCTTTGGGGCCGGGACCTTCGGTCGACCATGGCACGACCCATCGATGGACCCGATGCAGGCGGCTCACGTGAAGATGGACGCGGCCTTCGAGTTCTTCGCCAAGCTCGGGGCGCCGTTCTTCAGCTTCCACGATCGCGACATTGCGCCCGAAGGAGAGACCTTCGCCGAGAGTTGCGCCAACCTTGACGTGATGGTCGACCGGGCCGAACAGAAGATGGCCGAAACCGGCATGGGTTTGCTTTGGGGAACCGCGCAGGCGTTCTTTCAGCCGCGCTACGCCGCCGGCGCAGCCACCAATCCCAACCCCGACGTCTTCAAATATGCCGCGGCGCAGGTCAAGCACTGCATTGACGCAACCCACCGGCTGGGTGGACAGAACTATGTGCTCTGGGGTGGTCGTGAGGGCTACGAGACCCTACTCAATACCAACCTGGGCCAGGAGCTGGATCAGCTGGGGCGCTTCCTTCACATGGTCGTGGACTACAAGCACAAGATCGGATTTGACGGCACGATCCTGATTGAACCCAAACCCCAGGAGCCCACCAAGCACCAGTACGACTACGACACCGCAACCGTCTACGGCTTCCTCAAGCGCTACGGACTCGAAGACGAGATCAAAGTCAACATTGAGGTCAACCACGCCACATTGGGCGGCCACGATTTCAACCATGAACTTGCCACCGCAGTGAACTACGGGATCTTTGGCAGCGTGGACGCCAACCGTGGCGATGACCGTCTGGGTTGGGATACCGACCAGTTTCCCAACAGCGTGGAGCAGATGAGTCTGGCGGTGCTTGAGATTCTTCGCGGCGGCGGGTTCACCACCGGCGGGTTCATGTTTGACACCAAGTTGCGACGCCAGAGCCTGCATCCAACCGACCTCTTTCATGGCCACATCGGCGGTATGGACACCATGGCCCGTGCGCTGCTGGTGGCAGCGAAGATCCTTGAGGAGGGCGAGCTGGACGCAATGGTGAGCTCTCGCTATGCCGGCTGGAACCAGGCCGACGCCCAGGGGATTCTGACCGGTGAGGTTGGACTGGAGGATCTGCACGCGGAGGTGTTGGCGCAGAACATCAATCCCGTTGCCGTCAGCGGCCATCAGGAACTGATTGAGAACCTGATCAACCGCTACGTGGAAAGAGCCGTGTGATCCAAAAGGTTCGATCTGATCTGTCCTGACACGTCGCGACCACTGAGCAGGAGGCCACCGGTACGCTCCGCATCGAGCCCATGACCCACCCGCCTCTGATCCCTGCACCGTTCCACCAACGCAGGACGCCAGTGGGATGGATCGGCTTTCTGCTCGTTGCGGGGCTCATTGTGGCGGCATGTGCATCGGTGGGGTCGGCAGAATCGGCAGAACTGGCAGAATCGCCAGCGTCATCCCAGCCATCACCGACCGCACCAACCGCGGTCACCGCGTTGACATCAACCCCGGTCCCGCCAACCGCCACCCAGGTTCCCACCGCGACGGCAGTTCCAACTGCAACTGCGACACCAACGCCCCAGCCGTACCCCAGTTTGGCCGACGTCACTGTCGGGATTGCTGCCGCCCACAACCTGGCGGACCTTGCGCCGGTTGGCGCCTGCACCGCCAGCACTGCAGACCCGTTGGAAGTGACGCTGAGCTGCCCCGCAGACGCCGTCCTCACCGCACCGATGAGTGGCCGAGTGGTGTTCGTCTCCGGGCTGGCTGGCTCTCCCCAATTTTCGACGGCTCCCGAATTTGACCCGGCTGTGTCGTGGGATCGTCCGTCGAGCGGATCGCCGATCGTGGTCATCGATCATGGTCCGGTTGGCGGACACCAATCGGTGATGTCGGTGCTCAACAGAGTCGCCTCATTTGAACCAGCAGCGGTCCTGGGCCAGGTTGTGGACCCGCAGACGCCACTGGCCCGCGCGGGCGAGGACACGTCGTGGATCCTGCTGGTGGATGACCGACCTTTCGGCGCGCCACACGAGCCCACCCCCATGTACGCCGTTGCCCAGGACCTTGCCGATGCCGAGGCCCTTTCCAAGCGGATCCGGCAACCCGTGGACCCGATCTGTGGTTTCGACCCGGGGGCGCTGAGCGGTATCCCCAATGCCAGCCGGGGGTATCGGAACGGCACCCACCGCGGCATCGACTTCGGATGTGTCACCCGCGGTCAGAACGCGTACGCCGCCATGGATGGTGAGGTGATCGTGGCCGTGAGTGACTACGCCGATGCGACTCCCAACGACCGGAACGCGCTGCTTGCCTCCACCGGCGCGGCCGGCTTCACGCCTCGATGGACGCTCAACATGTTGTACGGCAACTATGTGATCATTCAGCACGAACCCGTCAACGACAAAGAGACGCTGACGCTCTACGCGCACCTGGAGGCGTTGGACCCGCTGGTGGTGCCGGGGGCCCCGGTCACGCGGGGTCAACGTCTGGGCGAGATCGGAAATCGCGGCACCAACGCCTCGGCCATCAATCAGGCCAACCCGAGCCCGGGAAATCTTCACCTGCACTGGGAGATCTTTGTGGGCGGGACCTATTTGGGAGCCGGCAAGTCGGTCGGCGACACCCAACGCATCTACACCACCTTGTTCGGGTAGGCCCTGTCAGCCCCGGCCCGATTCTTCTCAAAGTCCAAGCGAACCCGGGACCAGAAGAGCTGTTCAGGTGAGGTCGGCAGCATTGAAAGCAACGCCGAAGCGAACGCACCAGATGACCACGGTGTCGTATTCATCGAGTTCGACGTCGGCGGGGATCTCGTAGTTCTGCGCTCCCTTGTTGCCTTTGAGGTCACCAAGGTCGACGAAGTCATCGTCAAATTGCCCAGCCGGGCCCGCCGCGTCCACCCCACGTACCAGGTAGACGTTGAGGTCAGGTCCGTTGTCGATGTCGAAGTCGTCTTCGAAGCGCAGGAACCGCTGGGTTCCATCGGTCAGCACGACGGCGGTCCCTTCCCCGGAGTGGTCATGGTCAACCAGAGTCCCCGTCGCCAGTTGCGTGATCACCGGTTCGGCGGGTTCTGCGGGTTGGATCGGAGCCGTGACGGCCTCGGTGGGTTCATCCTCCACCGCTGCGGCGTCCGCGGTTTCCGGGTCGTTCGCGGCGGGCTCATCGGCATCGGGTTCATCGGCGACGGGAGGGGCGGCCGACGCCAGCTCGTCAAGCGCCTCATCGGCGGCCGGTTCTGCGGCCTGATCGATAGCGGTTTGCACGGTGAAGGGATTGGCCTCACTCACGGTTTCGTCAATCAGCGCGGTGTGGATGCCGAAGACGCCAAAGGCCAGCCAGGCGGCGAGGGCCACGGCGACGGCGGCAGCAATTCCGAAGCCAGCGAGCTTGCGGTTCTTGTTCGATGTTTTTTCCATAGTCGGGAAACTCCGTCGGTCGGGTTCGAATTTCAAAGTGGGCATTAACAAGTCCTTACGTTTTGTCGGCCGCCACCAGACCGACTTCACCTTTCGCTCGCCATCGGCGTCGAGCGGCGCCGAGCGGCGCATCGACTTCTTTGCGTAGCCTCTGAAGCGCAACCCGCTACCTGAAAGGCACCCGTGCCGCGCAAGGCTCAACCCGAACCGAACACATTGTTTCCCGACGAGACGCTGTCGGTTCCTGAACTGTCTCAACGTCTCAACCGGCTTTTGAAACGCGAGCTCCCAAAGGAAGTATGGATAAAGGGTGAGATTCGAAACCTGTCTCGATCGGCGCGCGGCCATGTGTACTTCGACCTTGTGGAAACGGCGTCTGATGCGGGCGGCGCGCCTATCACGGCGTCCATCAAAGTCGTGCTCTTTGACAGCGCTCGGCAATCGGTCAACCGCATCCTGAAACGCAGCGGTGCAGGCCGAATCGACGACGGGATGGAGATCAGAATTCGGGCCACGGTCGAGTGGTATCCGACCGGCGGCTCGCTCCAACTGCGGATGTCGACGATCGACCCGGACTACACGATTGGACGACTGGCCGCCGACCGCGACGCCTTACTTGCCGCGCTCAGTTCCGAAGGTCTCCTGGCCGCCAACGAGCAGGTTCCGATGCCGTTGGTGCCGCAACGCATTGGCCTCATAACCAGCAGCGGCAGCGCGGCCGACGCCGACTTTCGCCATGAGCTCAGCCGAAGCGGGTTTCGTTTCGCCGTCACCAGCTGGGACAGCCGAGTGCAAGGCGAGGCAGCGGTCGAGTCCCTGACCCGCGCGGTGACTCTGGCCAGCTCCGCCGACCTCGACGTGGTGGTCCTCATCCGCGGGGGCGGCTCCCGAACGGACCTGTCAGCTTTCGACAACGCAACTCTGGCTCGCGTCATCGCTGACTGCCGCCATCCGGTCTTCACCGGCATCGGCCATGAGACCGACATGGCCATCGCCGATCATGTGGCCGCAGCATCGTTCAAAACTCCAACGGCCTGCGCCGCCGCGTTGGTTGAACGGGTCCGCACAACCGACAGCCAGTTTGCGGCGCTGGCGCATCGCATCAGCGTGTTGGCGTCCTGGCATCCCCAGCGCTTTCATCATGACCTCACCGCCGTTGCCCGCCGGGTGACCTCGGCCAGCCGTCGGGCAATCGATGACGCCCAACGTCGCACAACACACGCGGCGCAGCGAGCTCACACCCTGGCCGACCGACAACTCGTGTCCGCGGCCGAACGGTTGATCCACGACGAGCATCGGATTCGCCCCCGCTCTGATCGCTGCGTGCGGAGCGCACTTCGCCAACAGTCCGAATGGCAACGCCGGCTTGTTTCGCTGGCCGCGCGACCCACTCGCCAGCAGTCCCGTGACCTGGACAATGCTGACGCTCGTGTTCGGGCTCTGGACCCCACCACCACCCTGCGACGAGGCTTTTCCATCACGCGGGACACCGACGGAAACGTTGTACGAACAGTTGCGTCTTTACCGGACGAGCTGATCACCACCGTGAGCGATGGAACAATCACGAGTACGGTCTCCCCAAACGGGATACGGGCGGCCACCGCGACGTCGGCGCAGACACCATCAACGGGCCAGGAGATCACCAATGACTGAAGACGCAAACCTTGGCTACGCCGACGCGCTTGCGGAACTGACCGAGATCCTGGACGAACTCGAAGACGAGAACATCGACATCGATGTGTTGTCCAGCCGAGTTGAGCGGGCTGCGGAGCTGATTCGTCACTGCCGAGGCCGCATACATGTGGCCCAGGATCAGGTGGCCTCCATTGTTGACCAGTTGGAAAATCTGGCGGCGACACCGAGCGGTTCAGACGGTTCCGAAGGCGCAGAACGCAATGCGCCGAGTGAACCAGCATGAAAAACCACAAGATGCCATCGATGGATGGGTCGTGGGGGATTTGCTCATGAAGCCCAACATCGGCACCGTTACGCTGATCTGGTCAGGAGTCTCCCCGAAAAAGCGGGGCGTCTGGGTTCACGCGCCCAGCATCTCCAAACCGATCAAGCAGAACCGATGACTGTTCTCGATCTTCCCCATCCTCCCAAAACGGCGGCAGAAGCGGGACTGGCGCGCGCCGACAGCGAAAACTCCATCATCTGGCTGCGGGAACCAAACCACCCGGAAGAGACCAGCAAGCTGGAGCTTCCGCCAGCCATTCGGTCCGCTGTATCGCCGTTGATCACCGCCCTGCGTTGGGGCGCGGTTCTGTACGGCATGGTTCCGGCCATGCTCGACGCCGTTGACAACGGCGACCTCTGGATTGTCATCACCCTGGCCGTCTGCCTCTTCGCCACGGTCTGGCGCACCTTCCGGCCCATCCGCTTGGCGTGGGACGGCAACACCGACCGCGCCATGCCCATTGTTGACGCTGTCATCATCGGTGCCGCCGTCGGTCTCAGCGGGGCGTTCGCCAGTCCCTTCATCTTCTGCGTGATGGTGACCGTGATCGTGGCGGCGTTCGGGTGGGGCATCGTCAGCGGCCTCACCGCCATCGCCACCTCGGTGGCGGCCATGTTCGTGACCAGTCAGGTCAGTGGCAATGGCTTCAACCTTGACCAGACCCGGCTGGCCGTTCTGGCCTCCATGCTCATAGTGGCTCTGCTGATTGCCTTCGCCCGCAACCGGTTGCTCGATGCCGAGCGCCGCCGGATGTCGCTCACCGGTCGCGTCAACATGCTGACCGAGACCAACGACCTCCTTGGCATCCTCAATCAGGTCGCTCGCACCCTTCCTATTTCTCTGGATATGCGCGAAGCACTCGGCGAGACCCGCTCGCAGCTGGGCGAAACGTTCAATGCAGCGTCCATTGGCCTCCTGACCCGCGATGAACAAACGTCGGCGTGGGTCCCCCAAATCGCTGACGGGTGTTCGTTCCCTCAGGTGGTTGGATCGTCCAATCTTCCGGCCCCGATGGCCCAGGCGCTGCTGGCACCGGGTGCGGTGGTGGTCAAGGAACTCCCCGACGATGACGGCGCTCGTCTGGCGCCCAGCTCCCGCAGCGGCATGTACGCCGCGCTTCGCACCCGCGGCAAGGTTGTTGGTCTCCTGGGTTTGGAAAGCCCTCATATTGCACAGTTCGGCGACCGCGAGCAGCGACTGGTCGAAGGTCTCGCCGAGGCGTTGGCCCTCACCCTTGACAATGCCCGATCCTTTGGCCGCCTGCGCACTCTGGGCGCCGATGAGGAACGGACCCGCATCGCCCGAGATCTGCACGATCGCCTGGGCCAGTGGCTCACCTACATCAGCCTTGAGCTCGAGCGAATCATGTCAACCGGCGACGGCCCAACCGAAGCCTTGATCAGCTTGTACAGCGACGTGCAGACCGCCATTGATGAGCTCCGCGAAACCCTGCGTCAATTGCGCACCGGCGTCAGCGCCAAGAACCCTCTCGCCAGCGTTGCTGAATCGGTGGCCAAGCGGTTCTCGGAACGCACCAACATCAGCGTCGACTACTCCACGACCGGCGACGACTCTTTGGACGTCCGCATCGAGAACGAGCTCCTCCGCATTCTTCAGGAGGCGCTCAACAACATCGAGAAGCACGCCGACGCGACCAAGGTCTTCATCGACTGGACCGTGGCCAACGGCGTCGGCGTTCTTCAGATTCGCGACGACGGCAAAGGATTCGCCGTTGGCGACGCGACGCGGGACAGTGCCTACGGGCTGATCGGCATGCGGGAACGAGCCGACGTCATCGACGCGACGCTTGACATTTCGAGTGCCCCCAATGAGGGGTCAACCATCACCGTACGGGCGGCTAGTGAGGCAGTCCGATTGTGACAAACCAGAACAAAGACCAAACAACAACCGCGGCCGAAGCGATTCGCATCGTGCTGGCTGATGATCATCAGATCCTCCGAGAAGGCATTCGCCGATCTTTTGAGTCTGCGGGCCACAAAGTCGTGGCCGAAGCCGCCAACGGCGAAGAGGCCGTTCGGGCCGCGCTGGAGCATCGACCGGATGTGGTGATCATGGACCTGTCCATGCCGGTGCTCGACGGCGTTTCCGCTACCGCCCGCATTCGCAGCGAAATTCCCAATGTCAAGGTGGTCGTGCTCACCATGCACGACGACGTAACGAAGACTCAGCAGGCGCTCGACGCCGGTGCGGCCGGCTATCTGAGCAAAGGCAGCTCCTTTGC
>Ga0079203_1003289_pt1 | contig 10194 bp, 5 predicted proteins | sample PorBlaMBantryBay_FD_68602 | JGI IMG/M metagenome (GOLD analysis project Ga0079203, IMG submission 68602) | Marine algae microbial communities from Bantry Bay - Bantry Bay, Ireland | ecosystem: Host-associated > Algae > Red algae > Blade | place: Bantry Bay, Ireland
TAGAGACTCGTATAGATATGCTTAAAGATTTTAGAAAAGAAATCAAAGCAGCAGATATGCCCCAGTGGATGCTCGACTCGCTACAAGTAATGCATGAGTCTTTTCCAGAAGGTACTTCTGTCAGATGTAGATCTAGTACTAATAACGAGGACCTTCCTGGATTTAGTGGAGCTGGTTTATATACCTCTAAAACGCAGCATCCTGATGAGGGACATATCTCTAAATCCATAAAACAAGTCTACGCCAGTATGTGGAATTTTAGAGCTTACGATGAGAGAGATTTCTATCGTATAGATCATTATATCGCAGCCATGGGTGTCTTATGCCATCCTAATTTTAAAGAAGAAAAATCTAATGGTGTAGGTGTAAGCATCGATCCCATATACCAGACGGAAAATACGTTTTACCTAAACACACAAGTCGGCGAAGCCCTCATTACAAACCCCGAAGCAAATGAAATTCCAGAAGAATTATTACTAAACCAAGATCCTGAAGAGGGATATTTTGTCTTGAGATATTCTAATCTTGTTCCTGATGATGAGCTCGTTATGGGCGAGGAATATCTAGACCTGATGAGGGATTATCTAAAGATCATCCATGACGAATTTGCAATATTGTATGGCGTGGTAGGAGCAGAGGGTTTTGGGATGGATATAGAATATAAGGTCACCGCACAAGATCAGCTGATCATAAAACAAGCCAGGCCGTGGGTCTCTTTCTGGGCAGAAATAAAATCTAATTTTGATCTCGCAGTTATAGAAATTTCTGATCCTATAAGTTCCTCTAGCCTCGGAGACACAGAGCTCATTACCGCAACTGTTGCTAACAAAGGACTGAGAGACATGCAAGATTTTGAACTGTCTCTGATGATCGATGATGTCATCATAGAGACCATGGTAGTTACAGATATACTGGAACCATTTAGTGATGCTGACTATCAGTTTTCTACTCCCATTGATTTATCTGCCCTAGGAGATTATAACATCGGAGCGATCGCTGCTCACCCTAATGATGGTTATAATAAAAATGATACTTTATACCATACGATTAGTAAAATACATCTGTTAGAAGGAAGTCTTACCGCATCTTTTAAAGATGCAGAATGTGGGTCTAGAATAACCGCGATTGCTCACATCACTAATAATGGAGAAACCTCATTTACAGATACGGAAATCCAAGTAAGCGTAAATGGTATGATCACGGATACGGTGTATAATTTTGTAAACACCCCCTATCTCAGTACGGTCAGTCTTAGCATAGAAATCGATGGTAATGTAATTATAGGCGATAATGAAATCTCACTCAATCTTTTAAAAATAAATGGCACTCCTGATGCTATCAATACTGATAATACATCTTCTTTTACAGTGAATTTAGAAGAACGTCAAAATTATATAAAACTTAACTTTCAAGCTGATGATAATCCAGAGGAAAATTCATGGACATTATATAATGATGGCGATTTTGAAGAAATCGCCACTGGAATGCTCAGTTCTGATGATGACATCGTAACAGAGATCATCTGTTTAGAAAGTAGTGCGTGCTTAGTACTTATCGTAACGGATTCTGCTAACGATGGTATGTGTTGCCAAAATGGAAACGGGAGATTTAATATCGTAAGTGGTGCAGGCGATACACTAGTTATAAACGACGGAGAATTTAACGGTTTTGCAATAGAAAGTTTCTGCGTAGAAATCAGCGATTGTTTTATAGAGACGGACATATCAGCGTCTACAGCCACTAACCAAAATCCTTTAAATGGTAATCTCATAATCGATGCTAGCGGAGGTACTTCACCCTACCTATACAGTATCGATGGGGGACTTAGTTTTGTAAGTAATTCTACTTTTGAGAATTTACCTTTCGGCGAATATTTAATAGTGGTAAAAGATGCGACTGATGATTGCCTAATAGAAACAACAATACTATTAGATGCTGATTTTATTATAAGTGTTACTGATCTAGCAGAAGATAATATCCTAGTATATCCTAATCCTACGGATGGAGCTTTTTCCATAGAAATGAAAGATGGCCCTCAGAATATGACAGCTATAAAAATAGATATATATAGTAGCCTTGGAAAGAGAATCTTTACAGACCAGTTATTACATGCAAATGGAAACGCAAAAACTGAAATTTCTTTAGACTACTATCCTTCTGGAACTTATATTGCTAGATGTTACAATAATGATTTTAAGAGAAATTATAAAATTATAAAAATCTAACGTAGCATCGACTGTTTAGAAAATAGATGATACCATTACTAAGCAGATCGCTTAATTCTATCTCTAAAAAGTAGAATTACTTTAATGGTCACGTATAATTATTAATCAGATTTAAAACACTCATAAATCTACTAATACCTGGATATTTAAATTTTCTCCACTCTCTTTATTTTAGATTACGACCACAGAGTCAGTAAAATAACATTGGCGAAAGCCTCAAATGTTAATAACGACAAAAGTTATATTCTAAATAGTTATTCTATATTTAATTGTTTAAATTACCATCACAAGAAAAACAAAAGTTATGAACAAAAAAATTACTACTACAGCACTATTAAATTTTATCTTTTTATTTATTTCTCATGTAGCATTTAGTCAAACCTATGTAAACATAAATGCCTCAGGAAATAATGATGGCACCTCATGGACAGATGCTTATATAGATCTGGCGGACGCATTAGAGAATACTTCATTTGGAGAAATCTGGGTAGCTCAGGGTACATATTTGCCGACTACTTCACTTAATGGTTCTGTATCATTTATCGTGGAATCTGGTCTATTTATTTATGGCGGTTTTGACGGAACAGAAACGGGTCTATCACAGAGAGACTTTACAAATAATATCACCGTTCTCAGTGGAGATATAAATGGTGACGATGTAGAAGACGACTTTGAGACTAATAGAGCAGATAATGCTGCTCATGTTTTGTATATCGATAGCCTAATAAACTCTACTGTAATATTAGACGGATTTAATATCGTCTCTGGCCATACAGGAGACGATCCTGACTTGGCAGAAATAAACTGGAGAGGTGGAGGTGTTTTTTCCTACAGTGGAATGGAGGTTCAGAATTGTAATTTTTCTCAAAACTTTGCACGTGGAGGTGCAGGTATTTATCTTACTTCTGGTACAGGTGGAGGAAGTAACTCGTCCTTTATAAAATGTACATTTACTAAAAACAGAGCCTCTTCACAGTCAGCTGGTATGTTTTTAAATTCTGTTTCCGACATCACTATAAGGGATTGTGATTTCTCTTTTAACGAAACCACCAGAGGTGCTTTTTATCCATTATTTTGTAATTTGGTCATGGTGACTGACTGTACTTTTACAAATAACGAAACGCTAACTAATACAGATTTTGGAGGTGCTGTATTTGCATGGAATAACTCCTCCCTGATCTTTTCTGGATGTCAGTTTGTGGAAAACACAGCTGGTAATGGTGGGGTAATATATCTGGATGGAAGAGAGACAGAAATAAACACTACGGAGGCTGCTTTTAGCGGTTGTACTTTTAGTGGTAATCGAGCTTTGGATTTTGGAGGTGGTGTCATTTACTCTTGGATGAGTACGCATGATATAAGCAACAGTACTTTTGGAAGTAATTTTGCGGATAATGGTTCTCATATTTTTAATGGTGGTAATGATAAAAGAATAAACTACTCTCAAGTCGAATTTGTAGGAGGTAGTTCGATTTTTGGAGGAGCCATAAATTGTTATGGTAGTAATGCATTTTACGACTTAGAGACGTGCAGCTTTAGAGGAAATCAGGCAGCCACTAGTGGCGGTGCTATTATTGGTGGATTCGGTGCCGAGATAAATATTTCTGATAGCGAATTTCTACAAAACACTGCCAGTTTTGGGGGAGGTATATCTATCCAAAATGATCTTACAAATTTAAATATTTCTAGATGTTTATTTGAGACTAACTCAGCCACTCAGAATGGTGGAGCTGTCAGTGTCGGAAGTTCTGGCAACCTAAGTATAATCGGTTCTGTATTTAAAGAAAACACAGCAGATGTAGGTGGAGGTTTACATGTAGCAGAAAGCATAGATTCACTAGGATCTTTAGTTCTAGAGCTTATGGATTCTGAATTTAATGGTAACACTGCAGAGTCACAGGGTGCTGGTATAAATCTGCTTAATGTAAATGGAAATATCTCTAATGTAGTTTGTAATAATAACTTTAATCTTACTGGAATTGCAGGAGGAGGTCTTTCTATAAACGCAAGTGATAACGCGGATAAAACGCTTAATATTACAAATGCCACTATCGTAAATAATTTTGCTCCTATAGGTGGCGGGATTGCTACATTTACAGATTCTACATCTAGTATACTTAATCTTAATATTCAGAATACTATTTTATTTAATACAGGTTCTAAAAATTATGAGGTGGAAGGGGGCACTCCTGCAGTAAACTCACTAGGAGGAAATCTAAGTGGAGATCTAACGACCACAGATCTTTTTACTAATGCTCTAGACCAGAATAATGTGGTAGACATGTTTTTTGTAAATGGACAATCTGACTATCACCTTACAGCTCAAAGTCCAGCGGTAAATGCAGGAGTAGATGCTGGAGCACCGATACTCGATATAGAAGGAAATCCAAGAGTAGGAACTGTAGATGCGGGAGCTTACGAATTCCAACAAATGGTAAACACATCAGAGACTATTTTTTCTGGAGGCAGCACGCTATCGATTTTCCCTAATCCTGTAAGTCAGTTTTTAAATTTATCTTTTGATAGTAACTGGACGGGAGGATTTAATATCACCCTTTTCTCGATGGACGGTAAAGCAGTTATGTCATTCCATAAAGATAAAAGAGATGCTGACTTTGATGATAAGCTGGACGTATCTAGTTTACAATCGAATATCTATCAAATCGTAATCGATAATGGACAAGAGTCAGTAGTACGTAAATTTATAAAAGTAAAATAGTTTTTGGCTTTCGCCAATATAAAGTAAAATGATTACCATTATTTAAATGCCTAAGTAAACGAGACTCTTCGATTACTTGGGCATTTTTAAATCAAGATTTATACCTAAATTAGAAGTACTGCTTTAGATGCATCAAAATCTTGTATGAAGAATCTTAAATCTATCCTACCTATTATCGCGATCCTATATGTTATAAGCAACATAATGGGAATAGTTCAAAGCTTCACTGGACAAAATTCTTATATAAAACTTGTTTTTAGTGAGCTCTTGGAGGGAAATGTATATCAGATAGCTCCACCCTTTTTACGATTGATATTAGGGTGGATTACTCTGGTCATACTCATTATCGGAATATTTAGATATTATAACGCCACGGATAAAAAAATCAATAGATTTTTAGAGTTTGGAATAATTTATCGTGTGATGAATACACTTATGTATTTGCCCTTCACCATATCTAAGCTATTTGGGTTTGGAAATTTTGGTAACTTAAATAATTCTATCATCTGGAATATCCAATCGTTACTATTTGTGACTGCAGCTGTCATAGTTTGCATTTACTATTCCAGTCAGATAAAGACATTCCAAAAACCTGCTTTTGGGAATAGAGAGAAACCATATGGTCCTAGCCCTTATGATTTATACCTCGTTAGTGGTAAAATTACTACGAGTAAGTGGCTCCGATTTAAAAACTATCTGATCGATGGATTCTTTATTTACTTTATCGCTTTTGGTGCTCTAACTCAATTGATGAATTTCTTTTCTGGATCCCATCTAGCTGACTTTAATAATCCTCTCGGATTCCAATTATCAATCCTATTTTCTTTATGGATGTACTATTTTTTAATGGAGTCGATTTTTGGAAAAACTATAGGGAAAATAATTACTGGCTCTGCCGTGCAGTTTTATGGCAAGTCCTCTTTTGTAGGAGCACTAGGTAGAACGTTTTGTAGATTTATACCTTTTGATACCCTTAGCTATTTATTTAAAAATGGATATGGATGGCATGATCAGTTTAGTAAAACCACTGTGGAGTTAATAGATAATAATCAAAATGTAGAAGATGATGATCTCACTCGGCATTTAATAGATGACTAAGAGATCAGTAATAAACTACCTCAGAGAAATTACCTTAAAAGATAAATAATCATAAACTATTATCCTTATGCCTTACGATGAATATCAGGTAGATCGCATCTCTCAGTGCTTACGAGATAAGAATGCTGATTTTATCTCTAAAAAGATGTTTGGAGGAATGCTATTTATGCTAGATGTTAAGATGCTATGTGGGGTGCACTATGATAAAAAAAAGAAGACGGATCTCCTTATGGCTAGGATAGGAATAGAAGCCAGTCCTGCAGCCCTTCTCCGATCAGGATGTCATCCTATGGATTTTACTGGCAGACCGATGCGGGGGTATGTTTTTGTGACTCCAGAAGGATATGACTCGGATAATGATCTCGATTACTGGATGCAATTATGTCTAGATTTTAATCCATTGGCGAAAGCCACCAAAAAGAAAAATAAATAATCTTTACCTCGATGCAGCTTTTTTAGATTTAGAATCATTTTGTTTATGTAGGTCGTTTTAATCATATACATATAAAGAAGGATGGTTAGATGGCCCTCATCATTTTATTAATCACCATTTTAAAATATAACAAATGAAAAAATTAAGTTTATTCCTATTGCTTGCATTATGCCTATTTTCCTGCCGAGAAGAGGTAGATATTATGGAAACTCCATCAGGACCAGAACCTAAAATAGTAGTCAATGGTAGTGTTTTTGGGCAGGTTCTAGACCAGGAGGGAAATGCACTAGCCGATGCGACTGTCATTTTCCAAAATCAATCCAGCATCAGTGACGAATACGGAATTTTTAGTTTTACAGATACTAATTTATTCCAAGATGGCACATATGTTAGGGTACAAAAAGAAGGCTACATTACAGGATCGAGATTGTTTTACCCAGAGGTAAATGAGACCAGTCACATCGTAGTCCAGCTGATTCAGAAAAATATAATAGATGTCGTCCCTGCCACCACTGGAGGAATGGTAAGCTTTGATGGGGCAACCGTAACCTTTCCTGCAAATGGATTTGTAAATGACGATGGCTCTGACTATACGGGTAATGTAAACGTAATCGCTAAATGGTTAAACCCAGAAGCACCAGAAACATTTAACGAGATGCCTGGAGACTTAGTAGGTATAAACTCAGATAATCAGGCCAGAGCATTAGCTACTTATGGAATGATAGCCGTAGAATTAGAAGATCAGTCTGGAAATCATCTACAGCTAAAAGATGGGTTTACGGCTGACATCCAAGTTCCAGTACCTGCAGCTATGCAAGCAAATGCACCGTCAGAAATTCCACTTTGGCATTTTGATATGGAGAGTGGATACTGGATAGAAGAGGGATCAGCACAACTCATTAATGGTATTTACGAAGGTGAGGTAAGTCATTTTTCTTTTTGGAATTGTGACGCTCCATTTCCACTGATCCAGTTATCTGGAATAGTTACTATAAATAACCAAGGATTAGAAAATGTAAAAATTAGAATTACAGATCAAAGCTCCGGGTTTTCTGGATGTGGATATACGACTAGCAGAGGTTTCTTTTCTGGAAAAGTACCACAAGACCAGACACTAACCCTAGAGGTAATCGATGACTGTGGAAATGTGATTTATACAGATAGTAATGTAGGTCCATTTTCTACAGATCAGATGTTACCTCTTATAACCATCTCTAATAATAATAACCCAGTTACTATTTCCGGGACAGTAGATAACTGTTTAGGAACCACTATTAATAATAGTTACGTTTTAGTCCAATTTGATAATGGATCTACTAAAAATTACCAGGTAGAAGCTAACGGAACTTTTAGTTTTACCATCATAAATTGTAACTCAGGAACTGCTACTATTTACGGAGTAGATCTTACTAACGACCTCATTTCTGCAGGTGTGGTAATCGATCTAAACCAAGATATAAACGTAGGAACGCTGGAAGCCTGTGATGAGCATATAGCTGATAAGTTTATAATAGACTATGCTGGGTCTACCTGGAATAATACATCAGACTCACTAGCTTACTCTTACCAAACTCAAATATTTAATGACAAAGTAATATACCAGATAACAGGACTGAACTGGACAAATAGTCAAGTAACTAATATAGCTTTTGCATTAGAGAATGGAGCAACCACTGCTAACTGGACTGGAGATTTTGCAGATGTAGGTTTTACTTGCAACGGGATGGATGCGGAAGCTGGAATAAAAGTAAACAACCTAGGACAATCATATCTATTTATTTCTGGAAGCACGACAGATATTACAGTCACGAATTCTTCACTTTTTAACACAGCTATTACCGAGATAATAGTCAATATAAATATTCCACTTTAGAATCCATTGAGCAAACAAGGAGACATACAATTTATAGAAAGATTAAGAAAAGGAGAGCGAGATGCGTTTAAGCATCTCGTCCTCTCCTACTCTTCTTTGTTTTTTACTAAAGCAAAAATCTATTCTCGCAATACGCAAGACGCAGAAGATAGCTTACAAGATGCTTATGTCACGATCTATCAAAAGATAGAGCAGTTTGAGGGTACAGAGTTAGGAAGATTACTCGCCTGGTGTCAGAAGATCGTCATAAACACTTGCATATCTAAATACAGAAAACACTACTACTCTCACGAACGTAACGAACTCACTCCGCAGACGGATATAGAAATAGCTCCAGATGTTTTTGGACAGTTTGAAAAGTCAGAGTTACTAAAACTTATTCAATTACTACCAGAGGGTTATAGACAAATTTTTTCACTATTTGCGATAGAAGGATACTCTCATAAAGAAATTGCAGAAATGCTAAATATAAAAGCTAATACTTCTAGATCACAATATTTAAGAGCAAAAAGAAAACTTAACGTGCTTATGTCTGAGCACTCACAAATAACATTAAGTCATGGAATTTGAAAAATATTTAAAAGAAAATCTTAGCAAGCAACGATCAGAAATCGACGCTACTAAAATGTGGGATAATGTATCCAACAAAATTGATTTTAAGAAAAAGAAACGTCGTGGCTTTATATACTGGTTCTCTGGTATAGCAATTATCTCTGGTCTATGTTTATCGCTATTTATGTTTACTGATATTTCTAATTCTAGAATAACCTCTAAATCCGATAATAAAAACCAGAGCCCTGTTACTAATAGTGATAACGCTCTAAACATATCTGCAAAAACATCGACTTCTCATACAAGTAATAGTACAGGTAATAATATATCTGAAAATAAAATTGATAAATCTATATCTAACACCCTGGATAACAAAATAGTCTCATCAACATCACACTCACAAAATAAAAAGGATATATCTAAACAGACTTCTCAAATCTTATCTAACACTAAAAGTTTCCTTACGGATACAAAAACAGAAATAATAAACACTTCTAAAAAATCAAGTTTACCGACTGCAGATAATAACTCATATTATCCTCCGATAACACCTAACTCTAAGAGCTATCCCTTAACTAACAAAGAGCAACCTTTATCTGAGAACAAAAATAATTATAGCAACTATACTACTGCTCAAATATCACAACCGACTAACACTAAATCGACTGTAGACCGTCAGGAGCAAATCATATTCTTGTCTTTATTAGAAACTACTGAGCTCACTTATAACAGAGACATCACATCGTACGACCTTAATCCCTTTGTTATGCACCCAAGATTAAAATCAGAATCTAATGCGAGACTATTTTCCGTATCTCTATATTCTGGTATCGGCTTGAGCAAAAAGAAGCTCGCCTCTCAGGATAGCATGTATACTGCATTACGTAATAGTACAGAGCGTACACTAGAGCACTTGAATATCACAGCAGATTTACAATACAAGCTAAACAATAACTGGTCTATTGGATCAGGTTTAGACTACCTAAGCCTAACAGAAAAATTTATATGGGAAGGATCTTATGAAGAAACCACAACGGGTACTTATGTAGATACTATTTTTTACTCCACTAAAACAGATAGCACTTTATCTTTCAAATCGGGAGAATACTCCTCACTGATTAGAAGAAATATGGTGAAATATAATCGCTATCATTTTATAAATATCCCGATCTCATTACAATATCGTCTCCGGATAAACGATCACCATTTTAAAATACAGCCAGCAGTTTTATTTAACATAGCTTATAAAGCTAAGGGTGATTATCTTAATAATTTTGGGGTACCGGCACAGCTA
>Ga0079203_1003302_pt1 | contig 10167 bp, 6 predicted proteins | sample PorBlaMBantryBay_FD_68602 | JGI IMG/M metagenome (GOLD analysis project Ga0079203, IMG submission 68602) | Marine algae microbial communities from Bantry Bay - Bantry Bay, Ireland | ecosystem: Host-associated > Algae > Red algae > Blade | place: Bantry Bay, Ireland
AATACCTCTCGCGGGCCGGTGATCGCCGTCAAGAGCTCCCGCGCCTGGGGCCCGTGCTCGGCCGCCACTTCGGCCACCCGCTGGTGCAGCAGCGCCACGTTGTTCGCCGTGCGGTTGCGCGGCACGGCCTGGCCAAACACCGCCGCGGTCGCCGCCACCGCGCGGTCCCACACCGACGGCTCGGGCATGGGCTGGGGCCGCAGCACCACGTCGTCGTCCAGCCGGCCGATGTCCGGCTCCACGGTCGCTCCCGCTTTTGCGAACGAGCGGTCGGTCTGCAGCGCGTAGGCAATCAGAATCAGGTCCGACACCTCGCGCGTCAGGCCACGTTTTTCGGGGCGGTCGTTCACCTGCTCGCGCAGGTCACCCACCGTGGCTTCCGACGACCCCGACGCCGCGATGTATCGGTCAAGTTGCTCCCGCCACGTCTGGCCCAGCGCGAAGTGGATCTCGCCCTGCCGGCCCAGTTCCAGAGGCTCGGCAATACGGGTCATCAGCTCGCGGTCGGTCTTGGTCACCTCGGCCCGTTGCCCCTGGCCCGCCGCGTCTTCCAAGATCACGCGGATCTTCTTTAGCTTCGCCGTGGTCACCACGTCATTCAGCCGCGGGTGCGCGGGGAACTGGTGTGTGAACACCTGGTCCATCAGCGCCACAAACGCATCGCGCAGATTCGCCGCCGCCGGGGCCTTGGGCGTGAACCCCTTGCGCAGACTCGGGAAGAACGTGTGCCCGTCAGCCCCATCCACCAGACTCGCTTGGGCCTGGCTCTCTCCGCGGATGCCGTAAGCCGCGCACAGATGTTCTTTCACACGCACGGTCAGCCGGTCGCCCTGGCTCTTCAACTGGTTGCGGGCCAGGCCCCGCTCCTCGGGCGTCAGCGTCGTGGCGTACTGGCGGTCCAGGTTGTCGCCCCGCAGCACGTGCTCGATCAACACCAGCTTGCCCAGGTCGCGGCAGGCCGCGTCGTTCAGAAACGCCGGGGTCCACAGCTGGGTGTCGGTGCCCCCCGGATTCTGCTGCTCAAAGTTCGCGATCGCCTTGCGGTCGGCGTCGGCGGGCTTGGGCACGTTGTCCACCGGGTAGTCGATCACCAGCTTCCAGCGGTCGCCGCTGCTCTTCATCAGCCCGGGCGCCATCTCGCGGATGTTGCCAAACGTCACGTCGATCAGCCGCCGCGTGCCACGCCACTGCACCGTGGCTTCCTGCGTGCCGGCCAGGGTCTGCCCCGGGTCGCCCAGGTCCAGCATCTCAAACAGGTGCCGCTTGATCACCTGGACGCGGTTGCCCAGGTTGTCCTGCGGGCTCGCCGCCTTCAGGATCGCGTCGGTGTCCACCCCTTCCAGGTGAACGGTCACCGTGGGGTTGCGGTCCGCGTCGCCGCCCAGCTTGATCGCGCTGCACGCCGCCGCCCAGCCGCGCAGCTTCTGGGCCGTCAGGGCAATCTCGTTGCTGCCGAAGGGGTCCTTCACCGCCCCCCAGTTGAGTGCCATCAGCTTCTCTGCCGTCAGGCCCTGCAGCGCCCCCACCCCGGGCACCAGCGCGGCCAGCAGCGCGGTCTTCAGCAGCCGGCCTTCGCTACGCAGCCGCCGGGCCTTGGGCTCGGCGGGATCCAGCGCTTCAGCCTCGGCGGCGGTCAGCTTCAGGTCCTGCAGCAGTACGGGATACAACTGGCGGTCGTACAGCTTGCGGGCCTGGTCGAAGTGCCCCTTCCACGCGCCGCTGAACGCCTCGCCCCCGTCGGTCTGGGTCACCTGATCGAACAGGTCGCCCACCGGGATGATCTCGCCCAGCTCCAGCGTGTCCCGCCGCTTGCTGAGCATCTGCAGCATCACCTTCAGCGACGTGCGGTTGCGCTGCAAAAGACCCGACACATCCACCAGCGTGTCCACCAGCGCCGGGCTGAAGGGGAACACCGTGCGGAAGTCCTCCGCGCTGCTGTCGTTGTTCAGCAGGATGTCCATCACCCCGCGGGCCGACGTGGTGGTTTTGGTAAACGCGGCCTCGATCGCCGCGTGGGCCGCGTCGTCGTTGGGCCGCAGCAGCCGCGCCTTGGCGATCTCGCGCAGGTTCTGGTCGGCCAGCGCCACCGTCGAAAATCGGCCCTTCCAGTGGCTGAAAATGTCCTCAAAACCCGCCTGCACCGCCCCCACCTCGCTGCCGCCCACCAGGTCCCGCAGGTCCCGCTGCCGGGCGATAAAGCTCACGATCGGCACCGGCCGGTCGGTCACCTGAGCCTCCACCAGCTTCGCCAGCTTCTGGATCTCCTTGCGTACGAAGTCCATGTCGGCCGCGTGGGCACTCAACCAAAGAATCAGCTCGTCGAGGAACAGCACGATGCCCGCGTACCCGAGCGTCTTGGCGTGCCGGCTGATCACGCTCAGGCCGTTGTCCAGGTCAATGAACGTGTCCTTCCCGTCGGCCTGCACCCGCCCGTAGTTCTTGAAGTGGGTGGCGATCAACGCCGAGATCAAGGCCGAGCGGTCCGCGCCGCCCGAGGGCGCCGCCACCGCCGCGTCGTAGCGGGCCGCCGTCCACCCCGTGGCCGTCGCCGCCCCCCAGCCCGCGTCGCCGGCCACCGGCGCCGCAGCGCCCAGGCTCGAAAAGAAAGCGTCATCGCCAAAGCTCTCACGAAGCCCCGCGGCGTCCCTAAACAGCCCCTCGGCCCGGTACACCGCCGGCACCGGGGCCTCGGGATGAAGCTCCCGCACGTGCTCGGCGTAGCCGGCGAGAATCGCCTGCTCGCAGCTCGTTTTTTCGATCATGTGATACGGGACCAGCAGGTACTTTTTGTCTCCCGTGTTCCACGCATCGCTTTCCTGAACGATCGGCCCCAGCATCGGCTTGGCCCGCGCCGCGGGGTGGCGTTGCAGCAGCAGGTGCAGCATCGCCATGAAGTGACTCTTGCCCGATCCGAACGACCCGTGCAGGATCGCCGCCTTGCTCTGGTTGTTCTCCACCGCGTCGCCGATCAGCCGCATCGCCTCGCGGAAGTTCTCGACCAGCCGCGGGGTCACCACGTACTGGTCTGCCGTCTGCCGCAGGGCGTCCTCGTCGGCCACGCCCTCCGCCAGCTTCAGCACGAAGTCGCCGTCGTGGACGGCCTTGGGGATCTCGATGACTTCTTTGAGGAGCATGGGCAGGACCGTACGGCGGTGAACGTTGATTGAAGCTTTCGCTGCAGCGGCATGGTATTTCATTACCGGCGCCGCCGACGACGCTTGTGTCGCTACACCAGCGACGCATTCTGCCCGCCCTCCCCACGCCGCAGCCGGCCTGTGAAGGCCACGACCGCTTACCCCTTCCGGACAAACTCGCGTAGGCGGACATCAACGGGATGGACCCGCTCATACCGGATTGGCGAGAGAAGGTTGCAGACCGCCGCACCGCAGCTCGAAGTCAAACAGCAGGTCCACCCCGTCAATATGGGCTGGGCCCCAGCGGTCACGCTCACTGCCCGGGGCACAGAGGCGGTTCCTACAAGGAATTGAAGCCCACCAACATCCGGCCCTCCCATGGGCTGCACGCAGGGCAATCCGACGTTTCACGCAGGCTTCGTAGCCCCACCCGATCCCCTCCACAACCAGAGCGCGCGGCAAGAACACTGCCCAACGGCCCTCCATTAACCCAAATCACGTGTTTGTTGACTAAATAATCCCTCAAGACACGAAAGTCTATGTTGACTTATCTTGTCATTCTGCCGATACTGTCAACAGACCACCATGAACCCCGACCGACTCCGCCACGCCCGAATCGCTGCCGACCTCACCCAGGATGAGGTGGTGGCCGCACTGGCCGAGCAGGGTGTGTCGCTCACCAAGGGCGGCCTCTCCAAGTACGAGCGTGGCGGCAGCACCCCGAAACCGACTCTGCTCCGCTCCCTGGCCCGCGTGCTTGGCGTCGAGACCTCGTACTTCTTTGAAGCGCCCGCCACGTCGGTCAAGTGGCTGGCCTTCCGTAAAGCGGACACCCTGGGCCGCAAACGCCAGGAACGCATCAAGGCCCTGGCCGAATCTCAGGTCGAAGCCTTTGTCAATCTCCACCACGCCCTGCACCCCTCCCCCCCGGCCTGCCGGAACATGAAACCGCAACGGGTGACCGAAGTGGCCCATGTCGAGTGCATCGCCGACAAGCTCCGCGACCACTGGGGGCTTGGGCGCCACCCCATTGACAGCGTGACCAGCGTCATCGAAGACGCCGGCGGCATCGTCGTGGAGTCTGGTGGGGAGAACGATCAGTTCGACGGTCTCTCCGGCTGGACCGAATCTAAACCGCGTCTTCTGGTCATCGTTGTCAGCTGGGCCGTCTCCGACGACCGGCGCCGGTTCAGCCTTGCCCACGAGCTCGGTCACCTTTTCATGACGTTCAGCGACATCGACGAGAAAACCCGCGAGCGATGGGTCAACCGTTTCGCCGCTGCCTTCCTGGTCCCCGCAGAAACCGCCCGTCGCGAACTCGGCGGAAAGCGGAAACAAATCGACCTGGCCGAACTCGAAATCCTGAAGAAAAAGCACGGCCTCAGCATGCAGGCCTGGCTCTTCCGCGCCGCCGATCTGGAGATCATCCCGCTTTCCTACGCCAAATCGGTCTACCGCGCGATGATCGATCGGGGTCAGAAAGTCGTGGAATCCGTCGCCTACCGAGGCGACGAGACCCCACGGAAGCTCCGTCAGCTCGCACTGCGAGCCCGGGCCGAGGGGCTCATCACCCAAGCTCAGGCCCACCGCATCTGTCCCCGGCTCGACGCCAACTCCGACAGCGTTTCACGCCGTCCCCTCGACGCCCGCTCCCTGATGCGGATGTCCCGTGAAGACCGTGAGCAACTGATGGAACAGGCCGCGGCTCAGCTTGATTCTGACTACCGGGCCGGTGGCGGATTGAATCTTCCCGACCAGTTGGCCGAGGAGGACCACTTTGACGAATCCCTCCCGGACTGATCCGAAACGCGGCGAGCTCTGGCTCCTGCAGTTCGACCCCACCCGCGGATCCGAGGTCCGTAAAACCCGCCCCGCCGTCATCCTCAGCCCGGCGTCCGTGGGTCGATTGCCGCTCCGCATCGTCGTGCCGGTCACGGGCTGGAGCCCGGGCTATGGCGTAATTCCCTGGCTCGTGAAGCTGGCGCCCGACCGCCACAACAACCTCCAGAAAGAATCTGCCGCCGACGCCTTCCAGGTGAAATCGGTGTCGGTCGAACGGTTCACCAAGAGGCTCGGCGTGGTCCGGGCCGACGACCTCGAAGAAATCTGCGCGGCGGTGGCGCTGTGCATTGGAGCTTAGAAAGAAAGTAGAATATGCCGAAACATAAACTTACATTCCACAACCTGGGCAGCGCTGACTGCATCCGGATCGATCTTACGAACGGCAAGAAGATCCTCTTTGACTACGCCAACATGCGTGCCGAGGAGCGGGACGATCTGCGTTGCGATCTGCCCGAAACGCTTCGCCAGGACCTCGGTGACCGCGACTACTACGACGTGGTTGCTTTTACCCATCTCGACAACGACCACATCTGCGGATCCACAAGCTTTTTTCGCCTCGACTTCGCTGAGGCCTATCAGAGCGATGTTGACGGCAAAAAACGTGTCGAGATGCGGGAAATGTGGGTGCCCGCTGCGGTCATCACCGAGCCTTTGCCGATTGACCGTCCGGACGAAGCGAAGGTACTTCAAAAAGAGGCCCGATTCCGATTCAAGCAGGGGGAAGGCATCAGGGTTTTTTCGCGTCCGGAACGCTTGAGGAAGTGGTGTGAGAAAAACGATGTTGACTTTGAGTCGCGTCGCTCCATCATCACCGACGCCGGAAAGGTCATCCCCGGCTTCGACAAAGCCAGCGATTCCGTAGAGTTCTTCGCCCACGCCCCCTTCGCCCACCGTCAGGACGATAACAGTGTCGAAGATCGCAACGAAGACTCGCTCGTGGTCCACGCGACGTTCTGGTCCGGCGGCAGCGAAACGCGCCTCTTCCTCGCCTCCGATATCGGCCACGAGAATCTCGGGGTAATTCTCGATATCTCTGAGACTCACGGCAATGAGGACCGGCTCCGCTGGGACATCTTCAAACTGCCTCACCACTGCAGCCACCATGCGATCAGCAGCCAGCCGCGCGAGGGCGAGAAATCGATTCCCGAGCCGAAGGTCAAGAAACTCTTCGAGGACTACGGGGAGGCCGGATGCCTCGTCGTCTCCACCAGTTGGCCGATCCCGGCCGCAGGCAGTAAGGAGGACGGCAAGAACGCCAACCCGCCCCACCGTCAGGCCGCAAACTACTTCAAAGAGGACGTAGTCGACAAGACAAAAGACTTTCGTGTCACCATGGAGCATCCGGACACCAAGGGTCCGAAGCCGATGGAAATCGAGATCGATCATCTCGGGGCGACGGTCAAGGCCATCGCGGCGCCCGCGATCGCGAGTGCGGCGAGCAGTCGTCCCCCAAGGGCGGGCTGACCGATGCCGGAGAATGACTTCTATGACATGCCGGGGGTCCACGTTCGTCCCGAGTCGCTCTCGGGGAAACGAGCCGTCGACATGGTCCGATTTCTCACGAGGCCCGACAGTTCGGTGCATCTCGTCGCATCCGGGAAGCACGAAGATAAAGAGTGGATCAGTCTAGAGATCCCCGTCGAGGTGCCTCAGCGCCCCGCCAACAATATTGAGCCTTCGGAGCGTCTGGCCATCATGTTCTCGTCAGGCGACGCTTCGGTCCCGCGGGTGTACGCCCTACGCAAGACCTTTCCGCACCTGCCGCACGTTGACCCCGGCCCAAGTGACAGCCCCCGCAGCCTCTGCTTGTACGCCGCACCGTGGGAAGACCTCATTCCCTCCTGGACTCCGTCGGCCTTTGTCGCTCGCATCAATTGGTGGCTACGTTTGTCGGCGCGCGGCGAACTGCACGCCGCCGACCAGGCATTGGAACCGATCTATCTGGGTGACGGGTTCCAGTTTGTCGTGCCCGCCGATTTTCTAGAGGCGAGCTCGACCGCATGCGTTATTGGGCATTTGCGACTCAACCTGGATGACCGGGCGGAGGTCGTGGTTTGCGAAAGTTCAGCGTCCGCCAGTGCCAAGGGAGTACCCGCCGCCGTTCTACTAATCCCGACGACTGCCCAGACCCATGGGGTCATTCAAAATACGCCGCGAAATCTTGCCGAGTTATCCCTGGGGTTCGATACCGAAGAGTTCCGGCTGATCAACACAATACGGAATGCCCTCTGGCAAACCCCCGAAAAAGTGAGGCTCGATGCGAACCTCCGAGACAGGACGCGAGTCGTATTCGTGATCGCCTTGCCGAAGCAACGCACGGCCGAAGGGCCCGTCGAGACCGTCGAGCTCGTCGGCGTCTTGTGTATCGGTAACCTCACCGCAATTGGTATCTCAACTGGAGCATGGGTGATTGAAGACGGTGTGCCCGGCCGCATTCTTGATGCGACTCCAGATAGGGATGGGGCCGACGTCCAGACCATCCTTTGCAGTGTCACGACCAAGCTCACACCGGCCCTCGCCGCCAAGTTCAGCGGCGTGGAACAAAAGGATGCGCTCAAGATCACCGCAATCGGCGTTGGGGCACTGGGCTCACAAGTCGTCATGAATCTAGCTCGCGAGGGCTTTGGGACATGGCGTCTGATCGACAAAGACCGGTTTATGCCGCATAACGCCGTACGCCATGTCCTCGGGGGTAATCACTTTCTTGGCGAACATAAGGCAACCTGCGTAGCCCACCGCGCAAACCACCTTTTCGATGACCGTCCGGTGGCTATGGCAATCAACGCTGATTTTCTAGCAGCCGAAAGTGAACCCTCGGAGTGTTCCAAAGCCGTGGCTGAGGCCGACGTTGTGGTTGATCTCTCTGCGTCGGTGTCGGTCGCGAGGGCCCTCTCGGTCTGCGATGATGCCCCGAGATGTGTTTCTGCTTTCCTTACCCCAGGTGGTCACGACCTGGTGGTCCTCGGCGAGGATCCGGATCGAAGCATCCGTTTGCACGATTTAGAAATGGGCTACTACGGTCAGGTCGCCACGCGGGTCGATCTGGCGGATCATCTGACTCAAGCGGGGGCCGGCGTTCGATACGGTCGGGGTTGTGGCGACATCTCGGTTCCGATGCGGCAGAGTGATGTCGCCCTCTTCGGCGGCATCGCAGCCGCTGCGATACGCGGGGGCAGCGAGATGCCCGTCGCCACCGCTCGGGTCTGGCGGCGCGATCAAAACACATTCGCGGTCAACGCCATCGACCTTCCGCCGTCACGCTTCCGCGACCTTAAAAAACACGGTTGGCGTGTCGCGGTAAGCGAGGCGGTAATTTCCAGCATGGTTGAAGCACGCGTTCGAAACCTACCCAGCGAGACCGGGGGCGTCCTGATCGGAGGGATCGACCACGACCGAATGACCATCCACGTTGTGCTCGCTTTGCCGTCACCGCCTGATAGCGATGGGTGGCCGACCGGCTATGTCCGGGGGGTTAACGGCCTGCGTGCAACGGTTGACCAGATGAGCGCCGCCACGCTTGGGCACCTCAACTATCTTGGCGAATGGCATTCGCATCCGGCAGGAAGTTCGACCCGTCCGAGCGAAGCCGACCGCGAAGTTTTCGCATGGATCGACGACTACACCCGTGCGGTCTGTCGCCCACCGTTGATGATGATAGTTGGCGACCGTGATGTCCGACTGATTTTCGACCGTTTTTCCCGCTCCGATTCGAGTCGTCTATGTCTACCGGACTGATCCCAACTGACCGCTACGAGTTCCAGGCACGGGTCCTGCCGATGGGAATTGTCCTGACTCCTCTCGTCTGCGCTATTTTGCCGTGGTTTCCAGGTCAAGCAGAGTGGCTTGAGCTCCTAGGAGGGTCGGCTGGTCTGCTGATGTTCGCGGCGGTGTCGCGTCAGGTCGCTCGAGACGCAGGGAAAAAAAGGGAACCGTTCCTCTTTGCCGAGTGGGGAGGCAAGCCTTCTGTACAGGCGCTTTCATACGCCAAGCACGCGTTCGATGAAACAACCATCCGGCGCGTTCACGAGCGCCTCGAAACGATCGACAGTTCGTTAGAGTTCCCAGCAGGACCGGAGCAGGAGCTTGAAATGCCCGGGGAGGCGGCCAAGACGTATGCGTCCGCAAACGAGATACTGCTTGCTAAGACCCGTTCGGGTGATCGGTTTCGCCTCGTCTTTGCAGAGAACATCAACTACGGTTTTCGGCGCAATCTGTGGGCCATGCGCCCAACAGGAATCATACTCGCCGTCATGGGGACGGCCGCCTGTGCGAGCCGGATAAGCCTCGACTTGAATGGTGGGCAAGCTATAGAGCCAGTACCCGGTCTGGGGTTGTTGGTTTGCGCAACGCTGTTGGCCCTTTGGCTGGTCCGGTTCAGGAAACCCTGGGTACGGGTCGCCGCGGACGAATACGCCAAACAGCTAATTCGTGCGTCTCAACTCACCGAATGAGCACGTCCCTTGATGTGTTCCCTCACCCTTTCTTCTTCCGCCCACGTTTGGGCTTCGGCGGCGGGGTCCAGTTGCTCAGGTCGTCTAGGGTCACGCCCAGTTCCAGGGCTTCGGTGGCCAGGAAGGTGTCCAGCAGGTCGCCCCACGAGGCCTCTTGTCCGGGGTCGGCGTCGGGGTGCCACTGTTTGATCCAGGGCAGGAGTTCCAGGATCGCGACGAGCAGCACGCGGGGGGGCTCGCCGCCGCGGTTTTTGGACTCGCCGTAGGTGCGGGCGCAGGCGGTGGCGAGCTGCTGGTGGTCCAGGCCGGCCCAGGCGTAGAGGGTTGCCCCGTCGGGCAGGGGGAAGCTCGCCCACCGCTCTTTGGGCACGTCGAGCTTGCCGCGGAGACGCCAGAAGTCGGTGCTGAGGAAGTCCGAGCTCTTGTACTTGGGGGGCACGGGGATCTTGTCGAGGCCGGCGGACTTCTTGGCGGCGGTTTTGGCGTCGTCGTCGAGGTCGTCATCCGCATCGATCGCGTCTTCCTCGCGTTGCAGGTCCCAGGTGTGCAGCCAGTCGGCGTGCTTGGTCAGGCCCGCGGGTTTGTAGCGGGCGGCGGCAACGGCGGGCACGGACTCCTTGGCCATGAGGGTGGCGACCAACGCGTCGATGTCGCAGGCGGCGTCGCCGGTGTAGAGCGCGGCCACCTCGCGGAAGGCCGGGTCGGCGGCGGCGTGCTGGGCGACGCTGGCGGGGATCAGG
>Ga0079203_1003320_pt1 | contig 10142 bp, 10 predicted proteins | sample PorBlaMBantryBay_FD_68602 | JGI IMG/M metagenome (GOLD analysis project Ga0079203, IMG submission 68602) | Marine algae microbial communities from Bantry Bay - Bantry Bay, Ireland | ecosystem: Host-associated > Algae > Red algae > Blade | place: Bantry Bay, Ireland
AGAAAAAATGATGGACATCCTGGCCCTGAAGTTTTGTGGAGAGGATGGATTAAGCTTAAGGACCTTACTGAGAACCTTGATAGGCTGGGCCTTCTATGACTTGTGTATAATTGTCAGGGCGAAGCTGAAGGATCTCGAGCACTTTATAGCAATAATGTCCTGGAAGAAAAGGTTCTTCGCCTGCCTCATAAGATTACGAGTGTAGTATTATTTCTTCTGATTAAGAGGTTTACCCTGGCACAAGGTCGGGCTTTTGCTCTTAGCGGCTACTAATTAATAGTGGTATTGGTAAAATATCTTCTGTGAAAAGATTATTTTTAATTATCATTTTATGCTTATTTTCGAGTTCTGTTTTTTCAGCAGTTGAGCATCAATTAATCCGTAGAATTACTGTCTTCCCTATGTCTGTAAAAGCTAAGTACACGAAAAAAGCAGAAGGGACTTGGTGGAAGGTGCGTGAAAGGCTCACTGATGATAAGAGATTTCTTGTTGCCAGCCGTAGTTTTCTTGTTAAAAAAGATGTTTACCAAGCAAGATCAAAATTAACTCCAGCCGACGCAATTATTTTAGGGCAATTATTAGATGCCCACGCACTAATTACAACTTTTTTATATAAGCGTGAACTCCATATGCATGTATACGAAGGAAACTTTGGGCAGTTACTTTGGAAATCCAAAATTAAGTTACATCCATCATTGCCAATTAAAAACCAATTAGAGAAATCAGGTGTTAAGTTAATTAATGATTTTATAGCTTCATTTCCTTACCAAGGTTATATTTTTACCGATAAGTTTGAAGGTAAGGCCGTTATTGCAGATGGGGCTGATTACCTAGTTAATGCTAGGGTGGGCTTAAGTGCAAAGTTAAAAGTTGGTGACAAAATACAAATTATAAAGCTGGAGCCAAAAGACTATAAGCCACTATTTCAGAGCTCAGCAGAGTTTATTATTCAAGCTGAGGGTGTTGTTACCAAGGCAAAAAAAGGTGTAATAATGGCAAGGCTTGATAGGCACATACCTGTAGACCTAATTAAAGAGTTTGATTTAGTCAGGATACCTACTGAGTATCAAAGGCTGTATGATTTATTTAAAATAAATAATGGCTTAACATCAAAAATTAGTTCAGAATACTACTCACCTGAGATCACCGAAACCTCAAAAGAGGTGAAGGAAAAAAAACCATTAGTGACCGCACTAACAATCATTTTAAATGTGGCAGTGTTTTTACTATTAGCACTTTAAGGGACTAGTGACTGGTATGGCAGATTGGAAAAATAGATCAGATATAGATTTAGATGTGGTTTTCTTTTATTATAAAAAAGAAGGTGTAACTACGGCGGATTACTCCTACTTATGGGATTTAGATAAAACTTATTTAGACACTAAATTTGAAACTGTGAAAGGCCTATTTCGTACAGTTTTTGAAAAAGCGTTTGAAAAGAAAAATATTCCTGGCACATCAGAACTAGTAAGATCTATTAAAAATTTTAACAGTAAAACTTCAGATTCTTTTCCATTATTTTTTATTACAGCCTCTCCTCCTCAATTAGAAAGGAAAATCAGAGAGAAACTAATTATAGATAAAATTGAACCAGCGGGCCTGTTTTGCAAAGATAATATTCAAAACCTGCATCCTAAAAAATTATGGCGATTAAAAAAACAAATTGGGTATAAGCTTCATGCTTTAATGCAACTAAGAACGAAGTTATCTGATAATGTTCAGCAGTTTTTATGGGGTGATGATAGTGAGGCAGATGCGATTATATATTCTTTATACTCAGATATTTGTGCAAGAAGAAGAAGTCGTCTTGAATTTACAAAACTGTTGTCAGAGTATCATGTCACTGATAGCCAAATAAAAATGATTTTAGATTTACAAAACTCAGTTCCAGAGCAAGACCCGGTGGGAAGGTATTATATTAACTTAGAAGAGGACACCGACGCCGATTACTATGTAAAGTTTGGTCGTCGTTGTTTGCCGACCTATAATAGTTTTCAGTCAGCCTTAGACCTTTATCAATTGGGCCGTTTAGAGTGCCAGCATGTGATTGATGTGGGTTCTAGTATGTTAAAAAACTATCAATTTACAACTGACGAAATTGAAAAGTGTATTGAAGATTTAGTAAGAAGAAAAATTTTAGGCCATGATGCGCTCAATGAGTTACTACCAGAGCTGCAAGAGAATTATTTAATACATAATTACTATGAGCCTTCCATCGAGCCGGTACAAGTAAGCTGGGCCGAAGGGGAACTCACATTCGAAGGCGTCTCCGAACCTTGGGTCCCCGAAAGAATAGATTACTTACACGACTACAGATAGTTCGTATTGACCTAAATTTATTCAGAGAGTTGGGTAGTGAGTTCTGCACATGTTAGAGTAAATAAACAAAGCATAGAATTTATAGCACTTGGTCTCCAATGGACTATGGGATATAAATTCTATTAAATTGTAATTCCTGAACAAGTATTAATGAACTCTAAGATATATTGGTCGACATAAGCCTTCTGTTTATTTTTGCGAACTCACTTTTTTAAAACTTGAAGTTAATTATATATTGTCCGCGCGCAGTTTTGCCCGAAGGGCAGCTGTTTGAGCACGGGCAATACTAGAATTAACTTCAGGTTTTAATACGGCTTGAGATCTATTTAAAATCAACAGGAAAGGCGAAGAAAGTTTTAGGGCCATTGTAATTCCTGATTTTAATTCGAGCAAAGACATCCATTACGCAAGACTCAATTTTTTTATCTTGGGTTTTATTCTCAATAATATTTATGTCTTTCAATGTCCCAAGTTCAGTGACATTAAAGCCCACTAACAATCGACCACTCACAATATTGTTTTCTCTGATGCGATTAGCCAAGCACTTTTCAAATAAGTGTTTATTTTTTAAAATAGAGGTTTCTATATATAGTGTAGATACTTCATTTTTAGTTAAATTTTTCTTAGTTGTTTCATCAGGCAATTTATTATTTAAGTCATCACTTTTATCTAAATTTGTTTGTTTAGAAATATTGTTTGCAATAATGCTCATGGCAATAGACTTTTTATCCACAAGTTTTGCTCCCGGAGAGTAAAAGTTATTTTTATATAAAACGAGAAGACCGTTTTCTGTGCCTTTTGAGATAAGATCATAGGAGCCAGATAAAATATGTAATAGGTATTTACTTTGATCATCAACTTCCCAAACTTGAAATTTTGCATGACTATTTTCAACTAAATCTATAACCCAGCCATTTTCGAAGCTGAGTTGGGCTTTAGAGCCCTCAAAAGTTTTGAGTTCACTATTACTATATAGGCTCTCTGGAAACTTTGGAGAGGTAGCCCCTTTTGAATCTTGTGATTGTTTGTAGCTTATTTTCCCAACGGCACTAGAAATTTGAACAATAAAGTCAGAGTTATTTAAGGGTTTTATACTCTCTTTTTTATTAAGTAGATATATTAAAACTAAGAGAACGCAAAAACCTATCGTGATATATGCTTTTTTATTTAAGTTCATAATTTATAACTCAACCTTATTTAAAATAGGTAAAAAAAGTGACTCATTAAATAATGAATCACTTAAAATTATTACAGTAAATTGGTTGAAAGCAAAGGCCTAGTTTGAAATAGCTTTTTCAGCGGCGGCCTTAGCATCTGCAGCTGCCTTTTCTGCAGCAGCCTTTGCATCTGCTGCGGATTTTTCTGCATCGGCAGCAACTGCTCCAACAGCAGCTTTGGGATCTGTTGCCGTCTTTTCAGCAGTTGCTTTTACATCTTCAGCAGTATTTTCAGCAGTTGCTTTTACATCTTCAGCAGTATTTTCTGCAGTCGTTTTTGCGTCTGTTGCGCCAGCAGCACCTGTAGCCGCTTTTGGTGTTGCGGTGTTTGTGCCAGTTGCTGGAGTTCCCATTGTAGTAGTAGGTGCACCATCAAATACACTAGAGCTTTTTTGTGAAGTCATATAAGCCAGAACAAAGCAGGTAACTGCAAATAAAATTGCAACGGCACGAGTAGCCTTAACCAGAAAGTTTGAAGCACCTGTTGAGCCAAAAACAGAGTTTGAACTACCGCCTCCACCAAGAACACCCATAGCTCCACCTTTAGAGTCTTGCAGTAAAATAAGTGTTACTAAGATAATTGCAATAATAACGTGTGCGATAGCGATAAATGTAAGCATTTGTTCTCCTAAAATGAACATGAAATATAAGCCCTAGAGCTACTCAGAGTAAAGGAACTTTAACTTGTATTGCACCGTCCAATTGGCGTGGATGCACTACAACTTAAAAGCCTTTGTATATAGCCCTAACGTCAGTTTCACTAACTGCGGGCTAACGTAAATTAATGCGTTGTTGCGCATTAAGTCAAGTACAATCCCTCTAAGCATCACTAGGGATAATTTATTAGCCATTTAAGGTCAAGCGAAGTATAGAAAACTTATGGCATTTTTAGCTTTTGAGGGTCTAGATGGCTCTGGAAAATCAACGCTCATTAAAAACTTGGGAAATCACCTTAAAGAGGCGGGTATTTCATTTATTCAAACCCGTGAGCCCGGCGGCACTGACTTAGGCGAAGAATTACGCCAAATTATATTAAAAGATCAAACCCCAGCACCCTGTGCTAAAGCTGAACTGCTTTTATATGAAGCAATAAGGGCTCAGCATGTTGAGTGTAAAATTAAGCCAAGCTTAGATAAGGGCAACTGGGTTGTATGTGATCGCTTTACAGCCAGTAGTATTGCTTTTCAAGCCGGCGGCCGAAAGATTGCTCAAAGTGAAATTGAGTGGCTAAATGATTTTGCCACAAGTAGCCTGGCCCCAGACTTAACCATACTTCTAGATATTACTTACGAAAATTCACAAAAAAGAATGTTAAATAATAATCGCGACTCAAAAGATCGAATAGAAAATGAGGGCGAGTCCTTTCATAAAAGAGTAAGAGAGTCTTACGTAGCCCAAGCCGAAAATAATGATGATTGGCTGGTCTTAGATGCCTGCAAATCAGAAGAAGATCTTACGAGCGAGTTAGTGAGTCACTTACTGGCCAAAGGCTTTTTAAAATGAAAAATATTCTAAGTGAAGTAATTGGTCATTCAGAGGTCATTCAGCGTTTAGTGAGTTTAGTAGCAACTAATAAGCTGCCAAATACAGTGATTTTGTCTGGTTCCGGGTCGATTGGTAAATATAAGTCAGCCTTAGGTCTGAGCCAAAATATTTTTTGTAAAAGTAAGCATGCAGATGCGGCTTGTGGGGTTTGCGGTAGCTGTTTACGAGCTAAAAACGAACAGCATGAAGGTTTATTGGTTCTTAAGAGCAAAGACAGTTTAATTAAGGTGGATCAAGCTCGAGAAGTGACTCACTTTTTATCACAACGCAATAATGTGGATGAGCACAAAGTAGTTATTGTGGATGGGGCTGAGCATATGAATAACCAATCAGCCAATGCTTTACTAAAAACTTTGGAAGAACCACCTGAGAACTGTTTTATCATTTTAGTGACCTCATCTCTTTATAAGCTATTGCCCACGATTAGGTCGCGAGCACAGGTGTTTAGGTTTGGTGCTTTATCCAACGAAGAAATTAAAAAAATTAAACAGGTAGATGATTGGTTAATAGAGCTGAGTCGAGCTAATTTAGATATTATGGAAAAGCTGCAAGACAGCGGTAACCAAGAAATATATATGAAGTTAGCCAGCAGCATTAGTCAGCTCAGTGAAGCTAATTACAATGAGTGTATTAAGCAGATAAGCTCTTACACAAAAAGTAAGCCCCAGTGCTTGGTTCTTATTCAGGCCTTACAAAGTTTGTTCTATACCAGTTATAAAAAAGGCCTAGGTATAAAGTTAAATAAAATTGATTGGCAAGAACCAGCACTGAATAGGTTAGGTGAGCTCAGCAAAGAGCAAATGATGGAATTATTTAATGAAAGTGTTCAGTTTGAATATTTTCAAAAATCGAACTTTGATATGTTGTTAGTTTTTGAAAGCTTATTTTTAAAGTTAGTTACATATTTTAATGGGGAGGCTCGCCATGCCAGCATGGATCGATATTCATACACACCTTAATATGCTTGAAGATGAGCCGGCTGTAAGCATACAGAAGGCCAAAGACAATGGTGTTGAAAAAATAATTACAATTGGCACATGTAAAGCTGATCATGATGTTGTTTTGGGCATAGCTAGAACGTACTACCCAGATGTTTATTGCACTTTAGGAGTTCACCCTCATGATGCAAAAGACTACGGGGCTTCGACAAGAGAATATTTGTTAGAGAACGCTAAGAGTAAAGAAGTAGTTGCCATCGGTGAGATAGGTCTTGATTACTACTATGATAATTCAGGGCGAGAAGAGCAGCGCATGGCATTTAGAGATCAACTAAAAATTGCAGTGCAGTTAGACCTTCCCGTTGAAATTCACACTAGGGATGCTGAAGAAGACACCATTTCAATTTTACAGGAATTTGATGGTAAGGTTAAAGGCTTAATTCATTGCTTTACAGGTACTCAGTGGTTGGCTGATGAAGCTTTAAAGCTAGGTTTTAATATTTCTATTAGTGGGGTAGTGACCTTTAAAAATGCCAGTTCTTTAAGGGATACAGTAAAAACAGTTCCTCTGGACCGTATACATGTTGAAACTGACTCTCCTTTTTTGACTCCGGTGCCCTTTCGTGGCAAGAAGAACACCTCAGCCTATGTTGTGCATACCGCTGAGAAAGTTGCAGAATTAAAAGAAGTTAGCATCGATGAGTTAGCTAAAATTACAAAAGAAAATGCATTAAAAATGTTTCCAAAAATTATTTGGAATTAAAAAAAAGGACAGAATATGGCAAAATTGAAAGTAGGTATAAATGGATTTGGTCGAATTGGTAGAATTTTATTTCGTGCTGGTTTTGAAGAGCTAGATATTGTTGGTATAAACAATTTATCATCGCCAAAAGATGCAGCTCACCTTTTAAAATATGATAGCACTCATGGAAAATATAAAAATGAAGTCACTTCGGGTGAAAACTTCATGACTGTTGCCGGCCAAAAAGTTAACTTCTCTCACGAGCGCGACCCAGCGAATATCCCATGGAAAGAGTGGGGAGTGGATGTTGTTTTAGAATGTACTGGTGTGTTTAAGCATAAAGAAGACTTACTTAAGCATAAAACAGCAGGCGCAAAAAAAGTTTTAGTCTCTGCTCCAGCTCCTGGTGCTGACTTAACTATTGTTTATGGTATTAACCACGAACAGTACAGCCCTGAATCTCATGACATTTTAAGTAATGCTTCTTGTACGACAAACTGTTTAGCGCCACTAGCTAAAGTGATTAACGATAAATTTGGTATTGAAAATGCTTTTATGACAACTATACATTCTTATACAAATGACCAAAGAATATTAGACAGCTCACACAAAGATTTACGTCGAGCGAGGGCCGCTGCGGTATCGATGATTCCGACTACTACAGGGGCTGCGGTTGCTGTAGGTAAAGTTTTACCTGAGCTAGATGGAAAAATTAATGGCTTGGCCGTAAGAGTTCCCACTCCCAATGTGAGTTTAGTAGATCTAGTGGCACAAGTGCGCGAAGATGTGGATATTGAAAAAATAAATAACGCCCTTATTGAGGCTGCTGATAGTAACTTTAAAGGTGTACTTCGTTGTGAGTCTGACCCATTAGTGAGTACAGACTTTATTGGTGATCAGTATAGCTCAGTTATTGATTTGCCGAGTACAATGGTAATGGGACCTAAAATGTTAAAAGTATTTTCTTGGTACGATAATGAAATGGGCTTTTCAAGCCGTATGATTGACCTAGCTAAGTATATGCAGGGTAAAGGTTTATAGTCAGTGTCTAGTCAACTAAAGGGTGCCAAATTTATTGAAGAGCTTGAGTTAAAAGACCAGCGTGTTTTTTTGAGGCTTGATCTTAACTTACCCATGAATAAAGGTAAAATATCAGATGAAACTCGCTTGAAAGCGGCTTTACCTACTATTAAATATTGCTTAGACAAGGGTGCAAAGCTTGTAGTTTCTTCTCATATGGGGCGACCAAAAACAGACGAGCACAAAAAGACACTAAGCCTTGAGCCAATTGCTCAGCGTTTAGGTGATTTGCTAGATATTGAAGTGATATTAATTGAAGAACCAGATAGCGAAGCTCCAAAAGCACTACTGCGCTCACTTAAACAAAATCAAATTTTAATGTTAGAAAACTTGCGCTTTCACCCTGATGAAACGAAAAATGGTGATAAGTTAGTGAACTCGATTTCAGAGTATATAGATATTTATATTAATGATGCTTTTGGTGCTAGCCACAGGTCACATGCCAGTATTGTGGGGCTAGCAAAGTCTGTTAAACCTAAAAATCGTGCTCATGGTTTTTTAATAAAAAAAGAAACTGATGTATTAAATAAAATGTTAACTAAGCCTGAGAAGCCATTTGTGGCAGTTTTAGGCGGCGCTAAAATTAGTGATAAAATTGGTGTTATTGAAAAGTTAATCGATCAAGTGGATAGCTTTATAATTGGTGGTGCAATGGCATACACTTTTTTAGCTGCTGATAACCAGCCCACAGGAAAGTCTTTGGTTGAAAAAGATAAATTAAATTTTGCCAGAAAATTAGTCGACAGATTAAAAGTAAGAGAAAAAAATATTTACTTACCTATAGACCATGTTGTGAGCTCAAGCTTTGAGGACACTTCAACAGTTCAAACTATACAAATTATTCCAAATGATAAAATGGCCTTAGATATTGGTTCAAAAACTATTAAATTATATCAAGAGGTTTTAAAAACTTCTAAAATGTGCTTCTGGAATGGTCCAATGGGTGTATTTGAAAAAGAAAATTGCGAAAAAGGAACTTTTGCTATTGCTGAAAGTTTAGCTAGTAATGGTGGGTTTAATATAGTCGGTGGAGGAGACTCCGCATCTGCAGCGCATGCTTCAGGCTTCGCTGATAAAATGTCGCATATATCAACTGGTGGTGGTGCGAGCCTTGAGTACTTACAAGGTATAAGGCTGCCGGGCATTGAAGCCTTAAAACCGCCAATGAGCTCTGAGCCTCAAGAGGATTAATTATGATTTGTGCTGGTAATTGGAAATTAAATAAGTCACCGAAAGAAGCTAAAGAGTTTTTAGCAGAGCTTGTAAATTCAACTAAAGAATTAGATCAATCTCAGTTTATAGTATTTCCTCCGGTAGTTTCTTTAGAGAGTGCAAGCTCGGTTCTTACAGACAGTAAAATAAATTTAGGCTGCCAACATATATCATTACAAGAGTCTGGGGCCTTTACCGGTGAAACTTCTATCACTCATATTAAAGAGCTAAACTGTAACTATGTATTAATTGGCCATAGCGAGCGCCGAACTCTTTATAATGAAACCAATGCTGATATTAGTGCTAAGGTAAAATTGTCATTGAATAAAGGTTTGAAACCAATGATTTGTATTGGCGAAACTTTATTTGAAAGAGAGGCGGGTAAAACCTTTGCAGTTTTAGATGAGCAATTAAAAATGGCACTGGCTCATGTTACAGCCTCTGATAATGTGGCTATCGCTTACGAGCCAGTTTGGGCCATTGGCACTGGTAAAGTGGCAGGGCCTACGCAAGTAGATGAAGTTCATAACTTTTTGAGAAATAAAATAAAAGATCGCTTTAACGAAGACTACGCCAATAGCACAGCTTTACTTTACGGTGGAAGTGTTACGCCAGAAAGTGCATCCGACTTATCAAAAGTTAAAAATGTGGATGGTTTTTTAATCGGTGGTGCTAGTTTAAAAGTTGATAGTTTTATAGATATTTATAAAAACTCTAAATAACCAATTAGATTTAGAGTTTCTTTTTAATTCTTACTAAAAAATACCTTGGATATTAATTACAAAACTCGTAGGAAAAAGCACTGAGCAAAGTGCCTTTTCCTAGGTTACTCTTAAATAATTAGTTTTTTATAAAAAGATCAGCTAATTTTTCAACGCTATTTTTTGAAATACCATTGGTTTTAGCAGCTTTAGAAAAAAATTTATCTAGTGATTTATTATCACCAGTGAGCTTATCCTCTAAGGCAGAGAGAAATTTCAGAAAGGTGTGGATTGAAAATCTAAAAATAGCGGCATAACCTCTTGGTTGCGAAACCAAAGCTCAAAATGAGCACACAGAGGAGAGCCGCTATGCTAGAATTATTAACTG
>Ga0079203_1003328_pt1 | contig 10128 bp, 7 predicted proteins | sample PorBlaMBantryBay_FD_68602 | JGI IMG/M metagenome (GOLD analysis project Ga0079203, IMG submission 68602) | Marine algae microbial communities from Bantry Bay - Bantry Bay, Ireland | ecosystem: Host-associated > Algae > Red algae > Blade | place: Bantry Bay, Ireland
AATTTTTTTCCTAATATTGCCCTTCCTTAGAATTAATCTAAATAAAAATAGTGTAAAAATATGAGTATTAGAACCATTTTTAGCTTCCTTTTAGTCTCTGTATTATTGACCTCATGTGGAGACGACACCACGACGATAGATACTCCAGTAAATTACGAGTTTACTAGATCTGGTAACTCTAGCGTTTCGTTTTCTGGGCAGACCGCTCGTATCGGCATGGCTACAGAACTCGTAAAAGCCATGAGTGATTTAGATCAGGATGCGACTACGCTCACTGAGATGTATAGTAATGAGACAGCCACTGGAGGAGATGCTGATCCTTTCCAAGATGCAGATTTAAATGCATCTACTAAAAGTGTTAAATCTAAAGTAGCTGCTTCCACAGATTTTTTTGCTTCTAATACCGCAGAGTCCGCGGAGATAAAAGCAGATTTCCAGTCATGGATAGATGCACAAGTATCAGAGGTATTTATTAATAAAGATAATCTCGCTCAGGCAGGGTCTGCGGGTCAGATAGCAGATGGATCTTCTGTCAGATATGTAAATAGCAAAGGCCTAGAGTATAATCAGGCTGTAAATAAATCACTCATCGGAGCACTGATGATCGATCAGATTTGTAATAATTATCTCAGTCCAGCTGTCTTAGATGCAGGGAGTAATATAGAGGATAATAATAGCATCATCGTGGCTGACGGTAAGTCGTATACGACTATGGAGCATAAGTGGGACGAGGCCTATGGATATCTATTTGGGTTTTCGGCTGATCCTACAGATCCACTGATGACACTCGGTGATGATAGCTTTTTAAATAAATATTTATCTCGTGTAAATGCGGATAGTGATTTTGACGGGATAGCGACGGATATTTTTAATGCATTTAAATTAGGAAGAGCAGCGATCGTAGCGGGCGAGTATGACGTGAGAGATGAGCAAGCAGAAATCCTAAAGGAAAAATTAGCAATGGTCATCGCGATCAGAGCGGTTTACTATTTACAGCATGGAAAAGTGGCTTTGGCCAATAATGATAACGGAGGAGCATTCCACGATTTATCAGAAGGGTTTGGGTTTGTGTATAGTCTACGTTTTACTAGACAGACTGATAGTGATGAGGCGTATTTTACAAAATCAGAAGTGGATGGATTTATAAATCTACTGACTGATGGTAATGGTTTTTGGGATGTAAGTGCAGCGACCTTAGATCAGATTTCTGAAGATATAGCAGATAAATTTTCGTTTACCGTAGCTCAGGCAGCTCAGTAAAATTTTAGATAAAAAAGTAATGACTCATGAGATCGATTAAGACCCATCTTGTAATATTTTCTTTCTGTATGTTGGTTATTATTTCTTGTGGAGGAGATGATAAGTCCACTGATTTAAATGATAGCTTCGATAGAAGTGCGATGTTACAAGACTGGTCCGATCTGATGATCATTCCTGCCTATGAGTCATACCTCGATAAATTAACAGAGCTGCGAGATCGTAAAAATGATTTTTATAACGGAGGGAGTATCGATGATTTAGTAGCGATGAGATCAGCATATTTATCCGCTTATCGCGAATGGCATAAGGTCTCTATTTTTGAAATCGGTAAAGCTGAGGAATTAGCATTACGTAATTATTCTAATATCTTTCCGACTAATGTAGAAGAGATCATTGCTAATATCGACTCACCAGATTATAACCTGGAGCTTCCTTCTAATTATGATGCTCAGGGATTTCCAGCGATAGACTATTTATTTTATGGTCTGGAAATCGATGATGCCGCTCTCGTAACTAGATTGCAGCAAGAAAATTATAAAACATATGTAAGTGATCTAGTCGATAGACTTTACGACCTTACTAGTCAGGTGTTACTCGACTGGCAGAACGGATATCGAGAATCCTTTATAGAAAATGACGGATCATCAGCTACGGCATCAGTCGATAAACTGGTAAACGATTTTCTTTTTTACTATGAGAAATTTTTAAGAGCTGGAAAAATCGGAATCCCTGCAGGTATTTTTTCTGGTTCGCCGATTGCGACATCTGCAGAGGCACCTTACTCAGATATATATTCCAAAGCCTTTTTTTTACTTGGCTTTGATGCAGTAGACGATTTTTTTAATGGTGTAGGTCATGATGGTAGAGAAGGCATCAGTCTAAAACAATATCTAGAGCATATCGCCATCGATAACCAATCCCAAAATCTAGCTCCACTCATCAATGCACAATTACAAAGTGCAAGATTACAAGCATCAGACTTAAATCCGAGTTTGCAAAATCAAGTAATAGATGATAATAATAAAATGCTCCTAACTTATGACGAGTTACAAAAAGTAGTCGTACTATTTAAAGTAGATATGTTACAGGCTTTAAACATACAGGTAGACTTTGTAGATGCGGATGGAGACTGATCTTAATTCCCATATTATATCCTATATAAATTGCAAAACTAAGGCCGCCCCATTGGTGGTCTTTCGTATTTTATTTGGACTGGTGATGTGTTTTAGTATCATCCGATTCTGGTTAAATGGATGGATAGAAGATCTGTATTTGAAACCTGATTTTTTATTTAAATATGAGGGATTTGAATGGGTGCAGATTTTAGGAAATGGGACTTATTTGTTGTTTTTTATCTGTGGACTATCTGCTTTTTTTGTAGCGGTCGGGTTTAAATATCGGATATCTATAATTGTATTTTTTTTAAGTTTTCTCTACATCGAGTTATTAGATAAGACTAATTACTTAAATCATTACTACTTTATATCTGTAGTGAGTTTTATCCTGATCTGGTTACCGGCTCACTGTAATAGCAGTCTCGATTCTGGTCGCGACCTGACTGTAAAAGCGACGTATATATCTCAGTGGCAGGTCGACATTCTAAAACTGATGCTTGCGATCGTATATATTTACGCTGGTCTGGCTAAGTTAAATGTTGACTGGATGATCAGAGCGATGCCGCTGAGTATCTGGTTGCCATCTAAGACACATATTCCCATTATCGGTAGCTTGTTAGATCAGGAGTGGGTGCATTATGCCTCTAGCTGGGGAGGAGCGATTTATGATCTGAGTATTGTGTTTTTTCTGCTTTGGAAAAGGACTAGGGTAGCTGCTTTTATCATGGTGATTATTTTCCATGTGCTGACGGCTATACTTTTTCCGATAGGGATGTTTCCTTATATTATGATACTCAGTACACTGATATTTTTTTCTGGTTCGCTTCACGCGAATGTTTTACAATTTATTTCTAACGTATTACCTGATGTTCTATCGTACGATGATAACGATAAGGCATACCCATCTAAAAACAATAAGCTGTATTTTGTAATCTTGGGTGTATTTATGATTTTCCAGATGATTTTTCCTTTGCGTTTTATAACTCATGATGGAAATGTTTTCTGGCATGAGCGAGGATATCGATATGCATGGCGAGTCATGCTGATGGAAAAAACTGGATATGCAAATTTTAAAATAGTTGATAGCGTAACTCAGAAAAGATTCTATGTTCAGAATGATGATTTCCTGACTCCACGTCAGGAGAAAGATATGGCTACACAGCCAGATTTTATTTTACAGTATGGAAAATATCTAGGAAATCATTTTATATCTCAAGGTCATAAAAATGTACAGGTCTATGTAGAATCTTACGCCTCATTAAATGGTAGAAAAAGTCAGCCTTTTATAAATCATGAGGCAGATCTGATGACTATCGATTATGATACACTTTGTGATTATTTTATAACACCACTCGATGAGTAGAGTAGTTATGCTCATATCTTTTTTGCTTCTGATCACAGGAGCCTGTCTAGCTCAAGATCAATATAGGCTCACTGCTACTGCTATGGATTCTGACAAAGCAGAAACGATAAAAAATGTCTCCGTCTATCATCACAGTTCTCAGAAAATTACACAGTCAGATGTAAACGGACTACTAGTAATAGATGATTTAAAAACTGGATTTCATTATTTTACACTGTATACAGAAGGATATCAGTCGCTTACAGATTCTATATTTATAAATAATAATCTGGACCATATTTTTTATCTACAACCACTAAGTCAGGAATTATCCACGATAGATATTATTGCAGAGAAAAAAGAATTATTCGCCGTAAGGCAACTAAAGGATATAGAAGAGACTTCTATTTATGCAGGTAAAAAAACGGAAGTTGTGATCCTAGATTTAGTAAAGGGAAACCTCGCTATAAATAATGGTAGACAAGTCTATGCTCAGGTCGCCGGTCTTAATATTTACGAAGGTAACGATGGAGGGATCCAGCTAAATATAGGTGGAAGAGGCCTAGATCCTAACCGGACTTCTAATTTTAATACCCGCCAAAACAACTATGATATCAGTGCCGATCTACTCGGGTATCCAGAGAGTTATTACACACCTCCGGCAGAAGCATTATCAGAAATAAAGATAGTGAGAGGAGCGAGTTCTTTACAGTATGGAACTCAGTTTGGAGGATTGATAGATTTTAAAATTAGAAAAACACCTCGTTTCAAAAATTTAGAATTGACATCAAATCAGACGATCGGATCTTATGGATTATTAAATACTTTTAATTCCATCGGATGGAATAAAGGTAAATCTGCCATCAATGGATTTTACAATTATAAACAAGGAAATGGCTATCGCCCAAATGCAGATTATAAAGCCCACACCGCTTTTTTATCTTATGATTATTACGTCAGTGATAAAACTAAAATAGGAGCAGAGATCACTTATTTTACCTATCTGGCTAAGCAAGCGGGGGGACTCACGGATCAGCAGTTTCTAAATAATCCGAGAGAGAGCACTAGAGATCGCAACTGGTTTAAAGTAGACTGGCGGTTATTTAATATTAATGCTCAGCATAAAATTTCTCATCATTCTAAACTGTCTCTTAGTATTTTTGGGCTGGATGCAGATCGCAAGTCAGTAGGGTATAGAGGTAATCCGATCGATCTAAACCAAAACCCGATCACCGCCTTAGATGAGCAAGATCAGAATGGAAATTATATAAATCCTAGAGATTTGATTTTGGGTAAATTTAAAAACTATGGAGCGGAGCTTAAGTATTTAAATAGATATAGCATATCAGATACTAAGGCTGTTTTTCTGATCGGATCTAAATATTACAAGGCAAATAATACTTCTATACAAGGAGCAGGGACTCGTAATGCAGATGCAGATTTTAGTTTATCAAATGATGATTTTCCTGACTATGCTAACCAGTCAAAATTTCTATTTCCCAATCGTAATATTTCTATTTTTTCAGAGAACATTTTTTATCTCAGTGATAAATTTTCACTTATACCAGGGATTAGATTAGAGCATATAAGAACTCAGTCTGAGGGAAATTATAACCAAGTTGTTTTTGATAATGCAGGTAACCCTATTGCAAATAATGAGCTGAGTGATGACAGAGATTTTACCAGAAATTTTGCATTGTTGGGATTAGGAGTGAGTTATAAGAAATCAGAAAAGGTACAGCTGATCGGAAATATTTCTCAGAATTATAGATCGGTAACGTTTAGTGATATACGTGTCGTCAGTCCTACTTTTATAGTAGATCCAGATATCACAGATGAGAAGGGCTTTACCATGGACCTAGGGGTAAAAGGAAGGATCGGAAATATTATTTCTTATGACCTGACAGTTTACAGTGTTTTTTATCAGGATAGGATAGGGATCATTTTAAACGAACGAGCAAACCGGGAAAGAAAAAATATCGGTACCGCACTGATCGCGGGTACAGAGTCTCTAGTAAACATAAATCTAGCTCGCTGGATTATTCCTGATCAGAGAAAATATCACCTAAATGTTTACTTAAATTCTGCCTATACTTTTTCTCGATACCTGAGTTCGGAATTAAATAATGTAGTCGGTAAAAAAGTAGAATTTATACCAACGATCAATTTAAAATCTGGGATCAGCCTGAGATATAGATCCCTGGAATGCACTTATCAGTTTTCTCTACTTTCAGAACAATTTACAGATGTGCAGAATTCGGAATTATCCATAAGTGAGGATAAAAAAAGTGGAATAACGGGGCCTATACCTGCCTATCATATTTCTGATCTTACGCTGTCATACCATCGAGGCCCATTAAAATTTACTAGTGGAATAAATAATCTCATGGACAGTGCATATTTTACTAGAAGAGCCACGGGATATCCTGGACCGGGAATTATACCGTCGGATGGAAGATCATTTTTTATAACAGTGGGCTATCATTTTGAGCGATAGAGAGTGTTCTAAAAAAAAAACTACATTTTTCTGATGAGTCCTTCCTGTGTTGTAGATGCAACGAGCACTCCTTTTCTGCTAAAAATTTTCCCCTGACAAAATGCACGACCACTTTCTGCATTTGTACTTTCTACAGCGTAAAGATGCCAGTCACTGAGATCAAAATCTCGATGAAAAAACATACTATGATCTAAACTAGCGATCCGCATAGGAGTCGTAAAAAAAGAAACGTTGTGAGGTAGTAAAGAAGATATCAATAAGGAAAAGTCAGATACATAAGCTAGTATGGATTGTTTTAGAATCAGACCATCGCTATTAAGATCGCCATTGGTTTTAAACCATACATGAGTACGTGGCGGTTTAAGTCCAGGGTTAAATGGATCAAAATATTCGACAGGGTGAAAAATGATCGGACTCTCTGCTGAGTAAAATCCTCGTGGCTTAGCACCAAATTCTTCAGCAAATTTTGCAAACAATTCAGAAAATGGCGTCAGTGATTCTGGCTGAGCGACATTAGGCATACTCGCCTGATGGGATAAACCTTCCTCCTTTATATGATAGGATAGTGCTCCTAGAAAAATAGTACGATCTTTTTGCTTTGCTAGGACTCGACGGGTAGAAAAACTTCTACCATTTTTAATATTTTCTACTTCGTATCTGATGTCTAGATCGTTATTACCCGGAGAGAGAAAATAGCCATGTAATGAGTGTAGCTGTTTTTCAGTGTAGTCGATAGTCTTACCAGCGGCCATAATAGCCTGTGCAAGTACCTGTCCTCCATAGACTTGTGGACTGCCTATAAATAAATTACCCGTAGTAAATTGCTGATCAGATATAGATTTTAAATCTAATATTTCTAAGAGTCTAGGAAATAAACTTTTCATATCATTTTTATAAGTTGCAAAAATAAGTTCTATCACGCATAGAAGCTGGAAATTCTTAATAGTTTTGCAAATATGACCCCCGCCAACTTTAATTTTTAGTATGAAAGAAGCCAAAAAAGCTTTAAAGAAAAGTCATATCATATCCACTGCAGAAAGAGTTTTTTCTAAACTCGGTTTTAAGAATGCAAAAATGGATGATATCGCTGCGGAATGTGGGATCACTAAGGTGACTCTTTATACTTATTTCCAAAGTAAAGAAAACCTTTATGCAGCCATTACCTATCAGGGACTGGTCTCATTAGTTGAAGGGTACGATAAAATAAAAAAGGAGAATATTAACCAGACAGGTCTAGTAAGCTCACTGTGTATGATTCAGTACTTTATGGAATTTTGCGAAAATAATACCTTGTATGCGGAGGCTCTGATGGATCATTTTTCTATTATAAGATCAGGGAAACTACAAATGACCGAGGCTATAAAGGAAAGTGAGTATTTTAAAAAATCAGAAGACATACAAACGCTACCTTTTAAAATAGTGGCTAAGGAGATACAGAGAGGTAAAGAAGATGGAAGTATAAAAGAAGAGATCGAACCCATGGTAGCGACACTAGTTGCATGGAGCTCAGGAATCGGGTACGCAAAAATAATCGCGTCCTCTGGTGAGACTTCATTATTTTTCAATATTAGTTTAAACGAACTAAAGATTAATAATGTAGAAATTGCTAGACGATTGCTGTCAAAACAGTAAATAGAGCTCAGAAATTTGGAGCGGTACGACTAAGAATTGTAGCAATCGTTTAGAGCTAATAGTTTATTAATTGTAGCTTGCATTAAATATAAGTACGAAATTTATTCATGATAAAAGAAGATCAAATTCCAGCATTTTTTACCCGTGCTGAGGACGAACCTCATAAGACTAGATGTAGGCAGATCTTAAAGTCTCACCCAGAAGTTACTCGTCTTATCGGTCGTAACCCATGGACATTTATGGCTCTTTTATTTATCCTTATCCTACAGTTAGGATTAGCTATGTTTTTTGGGATAAAAGGTGTTGAGTACTGGTGGGTCATGATACTGGTAGCTTATGGAGTAGGTGCTTTTACAAATCACTGTTTATATGTCATTATCCATGAGGCAACACATAATTTAATTTTTAAGTCACGTATGATAAACCGTTGTGTTGGAGTCTTGTGTGATATTCCTAATGTTTTTCCAGGAGCTTTGGCTTTTAGAAATTACCATCTCAAACATCACGCACACATGGGTGATCATGATTTTGATGGCGACCTTCCATTAGAGTGGGAGGCAAGGATCGTAAAAAACTCTTCTATAAAAAAAGCGATATGGTTGGCTTTTTTTCCTGTCATTCAGGTTACTCGTTCGCTCTTTACACAAAAAGTAAAGACCATCGATAAATGGGTGATCATAAATTTAGTAACGGTAGTCTTGTGTGATATTCTTCTCATTTATTTTTTTGGGTGGAATGCTTTTTTCTATTTATTGCTATCTATGTTTTTTGGGCTGGGATTACATCCTGTCGGAGCGAGATGGATACAGGAACATTTTACACTAGTAGATGATCAGGAGACATACAGTTATTATGGATGGCTTAATAAATTATCCATGAATGTAGGATATCATAATGAGCATCATGATTTTCCATCGATTCCATGGAATCGATTGCCTCAGTTACGAGCGATGGCTCCAGAGTATTATGATACGCTTAAATATCATGACTCCTGGACAAAATTATTATTGAATTTTATTTTCGATAAAAATTACACATTGCATTCCAGAATAGTGCAGGAGGAATTTTATCAGAAGTAGTGCCATGAAGTGATCTTTTTTCAGCATTACGGATAATACGGATTGAGAGATTTCACAGATTTGATTTTAGATTAAATCAAAATCCGTGCAATCCAGCAATCCTCCTAAATCCGTGATTCAGACAAATTAAAAACACTCCTAAAATCCGTGATTCCAGCCAGTAATCCTACTTAATCTACCACATAACCACCACTTTCCCGATAGATTTTCTGGACTCTAGAAATTGATGAGCCGCAGCTATTTCTTCTGCCTTAAACGATTTTGCGATTACCGGTTTTATAATACCTTCTGCCGCCATACGGATGACGTTAGTAAGGACGTGATTAAATAAATGGGGTTTATGATCTGCAACGCGTAACATATTTACGCCGATGATAGCATGGGAGTTCATGAGTAGTTGTATTGGAGAAAATATCCCAAACCCAAAAGCCATCGGCAAAGTACTCAGTATTCCAGACTTGCTTCCTTGTATTTGAGAGGCAGCTCCGTAAGTGATTATTTTTCCGGTAGGCTTAAGTAACTGCATCCCTTTCTTAAATGTTTTGCCTCCGATACTATCAAAAACAAAATCTACAGATTTTTCTCCTAGCTTTTTTTCTATGACGGTTTTAAAATTATCGGTCCTGTAATCGATGGCAATATCGACACCATTACTAAGTATAAATTCCTGTTTTGCAGAACTAGCTGTTCCTATAATTTTACATTTTTTATGTTTGGCGATTTGTGTCATGATGGAACCTACTCCTCCAGCTGCGGCATGGATGAGCACGGTGTCATTTGGATGGAGTTGTACGCACTCACATAAAGAATAGTATGCTGTACATGCTTGAGTGGATAGTGCTGTAGCTTCCGCAAAAGAAATATCATCTGATATCTTACTGACACCGTATCCCACAGTATTTACGTATTCCGCATATCCGTTAAATCTAGTCAGAGCAGTTACTCGATCACCAGTTTTTACATGACTGATATTTTTACCTACAGCTTCTACTGTACCGGCAACATCGTATCCTATGATAGCTGGATTTTTAGGAGCATCAGGATACAGTCCTCTTCGTGCGACTACATCTGCAAAGTTTAATCCTGTCGTATGTACCTTTATTAGAACGCTATCATCATGGACTTGAGGTATAGGTCTATCTTCTATTTGGAATGCTTTGTCTGCGGCACCATATTTTGTAAGGACTATTGCTTTCATGTTGT
>Ga0079203_1003329_pt1 | contig 10127 bp, 5 predicted proteins | sample PorBlaMBantryBay_FD_68602 | JGI IMG/M metagenome (GOLD analysis project Ga0079203, IMG submission 68602) | Marine algae microbial communities from Bantry Bay - Bantry Bay, Ireland | ecosystem: Host-associated > Algae > Red algae > Blade | place: Bantry Bay, Ireland
AGTTGCATTTATGAGTTGAATGCAAGGAATTATTGTTTGAAGGTTTTGATTTAAAATCCACATCTTTTGGTCATTCCTGAAGAAAATATTTTTGGAGTTTAAAACGGTAAAACTATTCCCATCATTTAAAGAAATTTTTTTTTCTATTCGTTGACCAGTCTTAATTGAGTACCTGGAAAGATATCCTGTTTCTGAGAGAATCAAAGCTTCTCTATTATTAATTAGTTCTAATTTTTCGATAGGATCTTTTGAAACAAGTATTTTTTCAATTAGATTCCCATCTTTTCTCCATAATCCCAAATTTTTATAATCACCAAATAATCCATAAATACTTTCTTGATCTTTAGAGAAAGAAAGCCAAAGTAAGGAATCACCTTTTGTCTCTATTGAGGTATATGTTTTTAATTCTATATTTAATATATACCATTGAGATGTTGTATCAACCATCAAAATAAAATTGCCATCTTCACTCCAAAACTGATGTTTGTCATTTAAGATATATTCTAAACTATAGGTGTCAGGGAGTTTATACTTTTCATCTAATTCAAAAATTAGCTTTCCATCTTCCTGATATATTTGAGAAGGTTCCCCTATTGAATAAATCAATTTTTTATTGTGATGAATCAATTGTTCAGATCCTTGATTTGTCCTTAGTGTTTTAAAAAGGTTGCTATTGCCAGAACCCACTTTAAAAAGGCCAGAAAGAATATTCAAATTTGTAGGGTCTTTTTCATAACCGTATTTCAATAATTGAATGCCTTGGGTAGCATTACCTTCATCGATTAAATTCTCGGCAAGGAAAGCTACTGCATTAACCTCTGCTTGAGCTCTTCGCTTTTCAGCAGAAAACCCAAACCAAATAGCTGTTGCACTTAAAGCAACTAATCCTGAAATAACGAGTGTAAGGTTTCTCCAAAATTGCTTTTTCTTACGAATCGCTAAGTCTAAGCTTTTATCCAAAAATGATTGTTCTTTTTTATTAAGTAGAAAATCACTCTTTGAAAATAGTTGAATTTGCTGTATTCTTGGATCATCGTCCCAAAGGATAGATTCAGATTTTTCGTTATTGAAATAAGAAGTAACTCCATTTGAAAATTCTTCAAAATTTAGCATGTTGCTTTTTCTCTTTTCATTAATCCATCGGATAGGTTTATCCCAAGATCGGATTAACGCATCATGAGATGCCTGATAAAAGATTGCTCCTTTGTGATCTGTATCTGCTAATATTAATCTTTCTATTTGTAGAACTTTTAATATCTTTTTGACTCTTAGGTTTTCATCTTCATCTACAAAATTAAGCTCGGATTGAAGAATCCGCTGACTTGCTATTTCTCCTCCTGATAGGGCGACCATGCGGAGTATTATATTCTGCATTGTCCTTTGTTCCTTTTCTTCAAGAGATTGATAAATCAAATCTGCACTTGTTTGTAAGGCCCCCGTGATACCCCCTAATTCATTGTAATCTTTTAACGTAATATTTCGATAGGGACTCTCTTTACATTGTGTAAATAATTGTTGCATCGTAAATGAAAGCAAGGGAAGAGAGCCTGGATAATGAACGACCTCTTGAATTATTTTATCAACCAAGTTAGGAGGTTCTAAAAATCGGCCAGACCTTAAAGCTGGGGTGATGATAATTTGTCTTAACTCCTCAGTAGAAAAGGATGGAACTATAAATTTTCCATTTACCCATATTGTTTTATTTGTAGAAGAAAGTTTTATTTGACTTTCAAAATCAATTCGAATAGTGATTATGATAATTTTTCCCAAAGAAAATAAGTCAAAAATTCTATCAATAAAAGGTTGGTATTCACTTATCGAAGCTTGTGTAATTAATTGCTCAAATTGGTCAATAATTAAAATATCAAAATCTTGAGTTATCGGAATTGATGACAGCGGACTTTTACCTGGTTGGATTATTTTGATTCGTTTGTCAGTTTTTTCAAAATAAGGAACTATACCTGCTTTGACCAAAGACGATTTACCGCTACCTGATGCTCCCGTCACAACTGTAAATGAATGAGTTCCAATATGTTTTGACAATGTACCAATGACTTGATTTCTACCAAAGAATAAATTAGCATCTTCCGGATTGTAAGAATTCAACCCTTTATATGGATTGTTATATTCCAGCTCAGTTAATTCATTTTGAAATCCATCTAATAGAAATAAGTATTCGCCATTCTGATGTTTTTCTAATGGGAAAAGCCCGACGTTTTGAGGGTTGCCTTTTGAGGCTGTGATTATAGGGAGTCTCTCTTTAAGGTAATTGAAAAGTTCAGCGCAAGTAATAATTCTATCTGGGACTAAATCTGCACTACCTTTTAAACCTTGAATAAATAAATGAGCAAAGGGCGAATTATTATTCTCGACACCATGATCTAAAAAATCAAGCGCTTCTTGGTCAGGAGCAGTAGATGTTAATACTTGCCAAGAAGGGCGAGATGTATATTGATGGTAGTGTTGTTTATATAATTTGTTAGTACTCGAAATTCCAATGGCTCTATATTTACTTACAAATCTGAATGTACCTCCAAAGCAACAATCTAACACCAAGAGTAAATGCCTAGTCTTCAACTTTTCAATGGAAGAGAGCATCTCGCTCATCGAATACCAAGTACTCGTATCTCCACTTTGAGCATCAGAAGGAATAAGATAACCTTTCATGCCTTGTTTAGTATCTTGTGCAAATCCATGTCCAGCGAAATAAATTAATACTTGACTTGATTCAGGAGCTGAATTAACTTCACGTGGGAGTTGATGTTCAAAAAAATGTTGAAGTGCATTTTTTGTTGAATTTACTTTAAGGGAAACTTTATATCCAAATTTTTCTTTTAATAACTTTCCAATTGAAATGACATCCTGTTCTGGTGTATCTAGGGAGGGTAAGTTTTGATATTGACTAATCCCAATCAAAAAAGAAAATTTCTTATTGATTACATTTATGTGCCCCTTTTCGTGAGGTTTAACTTCTCTATTTGTTTCGTCTTTATTTAGCATTGGACTTCTTATAATTTAGGAAATTGAAATTGAGAGATTAACAATTTCTGAGAAGCCTCGCCATCTGGAGTAATTTTTTTTGATTTAAAATAGATATTAGAAGAAGTGTAGTTTATTCTATCTATAGAGTAAATATTAAAGACTTTACAAGGTGAAATTGAAGAGCACTTATCCATGAGCGTGTTGGTTCATTATTTAAATTAGAAACCGTTTTACTCATAGATAGAATAATAGTATGATGTTCGTGTAGCAAAAAATATTGATGTGAGTAGTTCTTGCTAAATTATTGAAAGGTTGAATTAAGTTAGAATGAGAGAACTTAAGGTTATATAAAATGATCGTATCCCTTCATACGAAAATTGAATTTTTCTTAAGCATGTATTTTTTTCCCTAAAGTAAATTTAACTTTTTTTATAAAGAAACAAAAATTCTATTTGAGTTTATCTTTATAACTACAAGATTATAGGATCTCATCAGTTATCCTCCTCTGGAAAGAATGATTAGACAATTCAAATGGAAACTCTAAAGGAGAAGATATCCATCAGGTTTTAGTAATTCTAATACCTACTAAATAGATTTAGGGCTGCGTCATATCTAGATGATTCTTTTACTTAAAGAACTTCATTAGAGAAAAAAATTAATAGTAGCTCTACGGTTTTTTTCATGATTGCCAGAATTCAGAGGGATATCTGAACCATAGGCTTTCCAATTTTTTTCTGATTCGGGTAGTCTCAAGTTGTGTAATAACTTTATGATTCTAGTTCTAGATAAATTGTTATTATCAAAGCTTGGTTCCCCTTTTTCACAAGTGTGCCCATATCCATAAAAATGGACTTTATTTTTTTTGATAATTCTTCCTAACTCGTTAAGGATTTCCGTAGAGACTAAATCATTAGTACTTCTATCGATATTATAGAATATCTTCATTTGGATAGTATCTTTAGTAGCAACCATATCCAAATGTATATTCTTATCTCCTCTGGCGATTTCTTTTATTTCACAAAATACTTCCCAAAGATTAGTTCCTGTTTTTTCAGAGTAAGCTTTAGGATGTGTTCTTGCTTTGGGTATGCTATGACAGATATTCAAAGATTGATATAACCCTTCTATTTGTTCTTCAGTTTCTTCTCTAATTTTAATTTGAAAATTTCTATCTTTTAATTTTTTTATTTCTATCAATATTTTTTCGGAGCAAGGTTCTTTATCCAAATTTCCAATCAAATCGGTATTTACATCCGCATGTAATTTGACTAAACTTAAGGCACCTAGTAATTTTGCTTGTTGGCAATGATCAAATATTATCTTATTTAAGTCTTTATGAATTTTAAAGGAAATTGAGTCAAAAAGTAATTTGTTATTTTTATCCCACACTGAAATATTTAATTTAAGACTATCTTTCAATTCTTTTACGTATCCTGTAATTCCAATTTCTCCAAGCTTACTTTCATCCACACAACAAGATAATCCAATCTTTTGTAGAATTTTTGTAGATCCTTTTTCAAAATGAAAGTCTTTAAATTTTTTATGGTTGGAAACACGCCTAGCCTCAAAATACTTATTCCACTCATTGTCAATCGGTTGATTGATTGACTTCGCTATTATATCTTCTATTTTGAACAGGTGGTCATTCGATGTGAATTTATCAAAATCATAAATAACAATTCTTGTTGCTTCACTCTCAAAAACTGGAATTTGCTTATTGGTTTGAATTTCAGAATAAAGACTGTATAAACCAAATAAACCAGAAATTATTGAAATTAGGATTACAATAATTTTTACTCCGTCAGATAATAGTTTGGAATAATTCTTTGGAGTAATAATTAAATTTTTTTCAATTTCTGAAGCTAATCCTCTTAAATTATTAGATATTAATTCAACTCCTGAACCATACGGCTTTTCCAAAAAGGATTGGTTCTCATTGTGAAAGCTAGATAGTTTCCTTTTTAAAGTATTGTTAGAGGAGTTATATTTGTCTCCTTTCCTGATCTCCTTTTCTAGCTTTTTATACCCTTGATGAAATTTCCCTTTGCAGATTAGATCATTGATTTCATTTCTTAAATAGGAATACATAATTTATTTATTTTGGAGTGGCGCAATTATTTCAAGATGAGGTGATTGGATTATTTTGTATTTCTGCTGAATTTTCTTTTCTTTTTTTACTTCTGTCTCGGGTGAAAAACTTTCCTATTGAATAGAAAAGAGAAGTAATTTTTTTGAAAAAGATAGATAGGTTACTTTCAAAAAAAGTTGATTGGGTACTGAAACTCCTCTCTGCTTCTTGAAAGTGATAATTCCCTTCGATTAGTTTTCTGTATTTTTTATTAGCTCCTTTGGCTCCTTCATAAAGAGATTTATATGTTTGACTGATTAAAATTTCATTTGTTAATCGACTATAAAAATCTATAGCTAAATCTATACTAACATCAACATCAATCGTATTTTTGAATGAAATTATATGAGCATTCTTTTTGTATTTAAAAATCTCATCTGAAATAGTTTTTGTAGAACAGGCATTTAGATAAATTAAAAATAAAGTATCACCCGTTTCTTCAATCACTTGAATAAAATCTGTATTAACTAACGTCGCAGATAATTCGTTTTCATCAACTAGAACTAATCCTCTATCCTCCCCGTGTCCAGTAAAATGAATAATATTGGGTTGAAAGTATTTAACTGTTTCTAGAAGATTAGACTTCGTTGCTTGGAGTATAAAATCTATTTCTACTAAATCTCCACACTTCCTTTTTAATTCTGTTTTTATTTTTTGAATTTCAGTTTTTGCTGAAGTTCTATCCATATCAAGAGGAGAAGCTGCTACGATCAAAACTTTCACCTTGATTTTCATCTTGTCTAAAACATAACCTTGGAGGAATTCCTTCCCGTCCTCTAATACTTTATCTCGTTCTTGCTCAACAAACTTTCCTTTGTACTGTAGTGCTATATGATTTTTAGCAGATTGGTTGGCCAGCTTATCCAATGTTTCTAGATAAATGTTAGCATCTTTTTCCTTTGCATTTTTTTTATAAAACTCAATGAAATCTAGTGTTTTTTGAGTCACATTCTTTTCAGAAATACTGTGATAAAAATTTATATATTTTTGGTACATAACTATTAGTTTTTTCAATTTGAATGCTAAATGGCTTTTGATTCAAAAAATTCTTATTGGCACTTCCTGTTAAATACAATGTTGGATTTTGCAAGCGGGGCATACATAATAAAATTTCCTTATGTAACTCATCGTAATTAGAATCAAGGTTGCCATCATCCCAACAATTCAATAATCTTCCTGTAAACATTCCGTAATCATCTCCCTCGTAAGCTTTTTGGTTATCCTGACAAGCACCTAATTGCAAGACATTCGCACCAATATTTGATAGGTCTACTATTTTACGATTTCGAAATTGCTCGAAGAAATCTTTTCGTTTCTTCCTGATTACTCTTCCAATTGCTTTAGGGCGAGTCCTTGGTCGATAACCTCTTTTTTCGAGTTCTTTTTCCAAACTATTGTAGGTTACATCCTCTCTCCCATTTTTCACAACAGTCCCGCTATGACAACAATCAGCAACAAACAGTATTCTAACATCTTTCTTAAAAAGTGCAAATGCCTCATGCATTTCATCATCTAAAAAGTCACCGTCATAAAGACAGAAAGTTTCATCATATCCATCATCTTCATCACCATTGAGATCCAAAACAGATCCCCCATGGCCTGAATAAGAGATAAAAAGCAGATCACCTTTTACCAAGTCTCTGGCATACTTTTTCAAAGTATTAACTATGTTTTTACGGATGGCTTTTTCATTAGTGAGTAACTTAGTTTTTTCAAACCCTTGCTGCTTAGCTAGTTGAAGCATGGCTTTGGCATCATTGACACAACAAAATAGTTTTCCAGTCCAATTGCCATCATAATAATCCGGATTTACATAATCCAATCCTACGTGGAGAGAGTATCCTTTTTGCATACACTTAATTTTTTAATTTGAATAGGATATACACTATGAAATGATGCATAAAATCATCATTTCAAAAATTTCTAGTTGATTAAAAAAACAGCATGGAGATAAATAAAAAATTTTTATCGGTTTAAAATCAACACTTTGTTACCTTTTGAATACTCGTCAAAATGCATATCGGTCTTGGTTGATATTACGAAAGTTCTCTCTGGAAATAATATTAGGTAAGTATGTTTAAGATATGAAGCAGGTTGCTTTAAGTTTAATTCCCTTTAAACAATAGTACGGTAAAAATTTAAGCGGCAATTTTGCCGAATTCTAATATTCTGTTGATAGCTTCTTTATTTTTTCTCAACTCTGTGTCAATTTGAAAGTTGGATAAAAATAAATTGAGCATAAGTTCATTGAAATACGAGGTCTTTATATCAGCTAATGAAAAAGATTTATCTTTTTCTTTATCTAAATAGTGCGCTGCCTTGGCAAGCCCTACAGTTGTTAATGCCATGTTGAAATGAAAGTATAATTTATTCTCACTTCTAGCTTGACAATGCGTTAACCCTGTATATTGTTTGGCATCTCTAAATAAGAATTCAATCTGGAATCTTGCTTTGTAAAATTTATAAATGGAAATTCCATCCAATTCTAAATCAGTAGAAAACAAAAGTGCATATCGGGTAGTAGGTTGCCCTTCATCTAAAAATTCAGCATAGACCACATTGATATTTCTTTTCAATGAAACGGACCAAACAATTGCTTGAAACAAAATGACGGTTTCATCTCTAAAGATTTCTTTAAATCTTCGTTTGTCAATATTTTTAGTATCTACTTTTCCATCATGTTTTTTAGGTCGTCCTCTTCCTTTTCTTTTTGGGCCATTGTAGAGATATTTCAAATTAGCATCTTGTCGAAGTTTACAAATAATTTCTAAATCAGTTGAAGTCTTGATTGGGTCGATGTATTTTATTTTAGCAAAATAGCCATCTACTGCTAGGTATTTGGAAATTTTCCGAATCTCTTTACTTCGATCTATTATAAGTTGAGCATAATAATCGACCAAGCTTATTCCTTTCGCTTTCAACTCTTTTGGACTCGGCGTTTGGATAGCTTCTAAACTAAAAGCGGTATTATGAGTAAGGTCTATTATTCCTAAACCCCCAATTTCAATTCCTCCTGTTGCTCTTCCTAAACAGCCACTATAGAACATCCCTTTATGAGGAGTATGTTTCCCACTTTTAGGAAGGTACGATGGATCAAATGCTACAATGCAATTATTAGATAATTTTGACTGGTGTAATTCTGCATTGAATTTAAAAAAATCAAAATCTTTTTCAAAATGAAGTCGATAACTTTTCTCACTATAAGAACCATATCGCTCCATTCCTTTAAAATTATAACGACCTCGCATTGATAAAAACAATATCATGGTAGATAGTATAAAATTTTTCTGTGGCTTCGTTAAGCCTCCAATTTTATTTAGTAACTTTCCAGCGAGAGCTTTGCTCTTATTGGAAGCATTTTTTGTTTGTAGTTGCATACTTCAAAAATATGCTTCCTTTTCTTATTAAAATAGTCTTTGAAAAATTACCGTACTATTGGTTAAACAAATATAAAAAAAACAAATAACATAGAGAAAGAATTTACTGGAAAATAAGATGAAAATCACAGTTTATGCGTCCTTATAAAGTTTTTGCTTGAAGTGCATATTTATTGGTAATAAACTAACTTCAGTTTGTGCATTTAAACTAGAAGTAAACAAAAAAGATAAAAGTAAAATATAAGGAGGAAAATAGTAAGCGTTTAAAATTCATCCTAATAATTATTTGAGTGTTTAGCGTGAAATGAAAATAGTAAATTACTGATTATTTAGCAACTAGATTATAGGCAGCGAAGTTAAAAAAATGGTATAAATATTAGACCCCTTTATCCTATTCTATTAGTCTGCATTTTAAATAAAAAACGGGAGTGACATTTCTCATAAATCTATGAGAAATGTCATTTGCTGATTAAGCAATCTCCCTTCGATCAACAATCAACTTCCTATCATTCTCCAAATCAACTTCCACCTTCACCCCAATCGATCTTAAGAAATCAATATTCTTCTCCGCCTTCCGTCGATTATTTTCAATGGTCTCTGCTGGTCTCGTTGTGTCCTTACTGCGAGCATATTGTTGACGAGTACGTTTGATCAAATTATCAATAGACACCATTTCATAATTCTGTGTGTGTTGATGTTGTGTGTCAATATTTGTGTGTGAAGGTTTCTCAGGCTGCATCCTTTGTGGCACAAACGTTTCAGCTTGTGTATGTGATACTGAAAGTGGAGTAACAGAAGGGGATAAATCTACATTTGTGTCAATAGAATTATTTTTCCAAAACTCCCATTTCCGTTTTGGTGTGTGTGGATTTACGGGGGGAATAACTCCAATTCCTTTTGGCAAAATTCCAGCTTTATACGCTTCAATAAATGACAAACAAAACATCGTAAAGAAAGTCGCGATGATTGCCAAGACAGCTAAAAATCCTCCCCATTTTTCAATGTTAATTTTTGAATTCTGAAGGGCAGAATTGTTTGATGTCAAAGTTGACTGAATAATTTTTTCTTTGTTGCTTTGCTCTTGGAGTAGGGTAGTTGACTTAAAATTTCTTAGTGAATCTACGGATCGATTCCAATCATTTTGAATTACTAAAAGAGCATCACTCTTAGATGATTTTAAATTTGGAATTACTTTGTTATAAATTTTATCTGCATGAGATTTTGCCCAGATATGACCTCTATTATGTTTTCTCAAAAAACTTTTCCGCAAGGATTTTTGCGTTTCAATTTTAGTATTCCATTTGTTAGTTTCGGCGGATATCTTTTTTTGAAAAAGGATGGAGTCTCGAAAAATATCTTTTTCAATATGACCTAAAACCTGTTGAGTCGATGAATTTAATTCCAACGAAACATTTTTTAAATCTGCTAATTGAGGTGGGGGAGAAGTAAACGCAACTAAGTCAGGTGATGCTTTCCAACTTGAAATCGTTGTTCCAATAACTAGTGGGACCAGCATAATAAATAGCATTACAAAAAGTACTACTCGAATAGATTTTGGTTTTTTGTCTTCCACTTCAGAATCGAAAAACCAATTTAAAATTTGCCGAATCCAAAAAGGGTAGAGCTTGCGTATACCACCT
>Ga0079203_1003330_pt1 | contig 10127 bp, 6 predicted proteins | sample PorBlaMBantryBay_FD_68602 | JGI IMG/M metagenome (GOLD analysis project Ga0079203, IMG submission 68602) | Marine algae microbial communities from Bantry Bay - Bantry Bay, Ireland | ecosystem: Host-associated > Algae > Red algae > Blade | place: Bantry Bay, Ireland
AAAAAAATGATCCCATGTAACACAGTAAATAAATGTGTCCATCAGAAAGGATATCCAAAGATATTAAACTAAATAAAGGAATTAACGCCAACAATCAAAATAACAATATAATTAAGTATTTTGTTGAAAATAAATAAGAAAATAGACTTACTTAATGCAAATCACAAATTTTTATTCTACTTAAACTCTATTACACTCTGTCTTTCTCTATTAACTGAGAGTTTTGTAATATCTGGTCTTGAATAATGACCAACTGGGTCAAAGTTCTGGCGTTATTCATAGACTTTTTGAATCTCTAGATTAGCGGTAAAGAGACCTTCTTCCATTTCTATTGGTTTTATAATCCAATCACCATTGGGTGCTGCGATACATGTACCACCATCTGCTAGATGAATTGGCCATTTTTCTTGAATCAAATCAGAGTGAGGGATATCATTTGTAATTTGAGCTCTTCCAAACAGTCCGCAGACTCCAATGGAATAAGATCTTGACTCTTTAGCTATGAATGGTGTAATATCCACTGTATTCCTCACACTACCAGGCCATACAGCGATATGGACATTTTCGCCCTGAGCATAGAGAGCTGTTCTACTTAGAGGCATCCAATTTTCCCAACAATTTAATCCTCCAACTGTAAATTCTTCCAATTTATGGGTGACTAGACCATGTCCATCACCATGGCTCCAAACTAATCGCTCTTCATAAGTGGGACGAATTTTGCGGTGTGTTGACTGGATCACTCCGTACTTATCAATAGAGACCAAAGTACAATAGAGACTATGTCCACCTCGATCAATTGGCCTCTCGATAATTCCAAGATAGATTGCTATAGATCTCTCTTTAGCCAATTTACAGATAGAGTCTAAGTCTCCATCTTTCACACAAATCGCATTTTTGATGTCATGTGAATGGATCTCTTACTGCACTTGATCATTAAAAGTAGCTCCATGAGTAATTCACACCCAAAATGGATAAGCTGGAAGAACAGCCTCACCAAAAATAACTAAGTCACAATGTTGGTCGGCAGCTTGAGAAATATATTCTAAGACCTTAAGTGTGGTTTTTTTCTTGTGTAACCACACCGAAGCGATTTGTGCCAGTCCTACTTTCATATCAGTTCTCAGGTTACAATTAGCTTTGTTCTATCATAAGAGTTCACCTAGTCCATCAATCGCCTCTTGCAATTTACTTTGATCACTCCCTCCTGCAGTTGCAAAATTGGCTTGACCACCGCCTCCACCCTTAATGATTTGAGCTAGCTTCTTAACGATATTTCCAGCATGATAACCTTTAGCTGTAGCGATGCCCTCGGTGACGTGACAAAGTATCTGAGGTTTTCCATTAGAGACAATCCCAATTAAAATAACTGACTCACCCAGTTTTTTGGCTAGACTATACACAAGGTTTTTAGCAATTTTAGAGTCATCGATCTCAATCACTCTTTGTAGTATTTTGTATCCATCAGCTGGAATCGCAGCACTACTCAAGGAGTCAATGAGTCCATTTGCATTCTGTTGTTTGAGAGATTCTACTTGTTTTTCCAAGACTTTGTTTTCTTCAATGAGTTTTGCTACTGACTCATCTACCGGCGACTTGCTTTTGAACTGTGACCTTACGTTGTCAAGTAGTGTCAGCTTACCATTGATGTAGTCAAGCGCCTGTGACCCAGATACGGCCTCGATCCTTCTGACTCCTGCTGCAACTCCTGACTCTGATAAAATCTTGAGAACGCCAATCTTACCTGTTGCAAGGACATGACATCCACCACACAGTTCTACTGAGTACTCTGGGTCAAATGTTATCATCCTTACCGTATCACCATATTTCTCTCCAAAAAGCATCATTGCTCCAGCTTCTTTCGCTGCATTGATATCGATACTTCTGTCTTCTTTGAGTGGAATATTCTGCTGTATTTTTCTATTGACAATTGCTTCTACCTCTGCTAGCTCACTTTCTGTCATTTTTTGCATATGACTAAAGTCAAATCTGAGATATTCATCCTTTACTAGTGATCCTTTTTGATTGACATGATCGCCAAGCACTTCCTTAAGTGCTGCATGCAGTAAGTGAGTTGCACTATGATTATTTTCTATAGCACTGCGTCTCTCTTCTATCACTTGTGCATCCCAATCAGCGTTTGCATTTTGAGGCAATACATTGACATGATGGATGATGAGATCATTTTCCTTGGTTGTGTTGTACACTTGGAGTGTTTCATTTATAGACTTGAGACTTCCCTTATCACCAACTTGTCCACCACCTTCTGGGTAGAATGGTGTCTTATTGAGCAAGACTTGGTATGATTCCTTACCCTTAGTGACAACAGTACGATACTTAGTAATCTGTGTTCCTTTTACCAATAGAGTGTCATATCCTTTAAATTCTGCTTTCGCAAAAGTCGAAACATCTACCCAATCTCCAACACTTTTAGCAGCATCTGCACGACCTCTTGCTCTTTGCTCCGAGAGTGCCTCTCCAAATCCTACTTCATCCAATTCCCATTCGTTCTCCTCACAGATAAGATTAGTCAAATCTATAGGAAATCCATAGGTGTCATAGAGTTCAAATGCTGTCTTTCCGTCAAGGATATTATCATCAAAGTGTAGTGATGCGATTCGTTTTAAACCTCCTTCGAGTGTCCTCAAAAATCCTTTTTCTTCTTCTAAAATTACCTTAGAGATAAAGTCTTGTTGAGCCTTCACCTCAGGAAACACATCCTTAAAGTTATCCGCTAGCATTGGCAGTAATGTATAGAGGTATGGTTCCTTAATATTTAAGATAGAATAGTAATATCTCACCGCTCTTCTCAGTATCCTTCTGATCACGTAACCGGCACCCGAGTTATCAGGTAATTGCCCATCTGCAATAGTAAAAGCCACTGCTCTGATATGGTCTGACAGTACACGCATAGCGATATCAGTCTTAGAACTGTCATCATACTTTCCAGTATATGTGATACCACTATCCTTAGCTATCTTATCAATAAATGATGAAAATATATCAGTATCATAATTAGACTTCTTGCCTTGTATGGCCATCACTACCCTCTCAAGACCCATACCTGTATCGATGTGCTTTTCTGGTAGCGCATTGAGACTTCCATTTGCCATCCTGTTATATTGAATGAATACGAGATTCCAAATCTCAATGACTTCTGGATCATCCAAGTTGACAAGTGTGGCACCATCTACCTTCTTCCTATCTTCGTCACTTCTGAGGTCTACATGGATCTCAGAGCATGGACCACAAGGACCAGTATCACCCATCTCCCAAAAGTTATCTTTCTTATCAAAATATAAAATTCTCTCCTGCGGGATGTGCTCCTTCCATAACTCCACAGCTTCCATATCAGCCTCGAGTCCTTCAGATTTTTCTCCTTCAAATACTGTAACGTAAAGTCTTTCTTTATCCAACCCATAGACCTCCGTCAGCAGCTCCCATGCCCAGTCTATTGCTTCTTTTTTGAAGTAATCGCCAAATGACCAATTGCCAACCATCTCAAACATCGTATGATGGTATGAATCTCGTCCCACTTCTTCTAAATCATTATGTTTACCAGACACTCTAAGGCACTTCTGTGTGTCTGCCACCCTTCTAACCTGAGGTACCTTATTTCCGAGGAAAAAATCCTTGAATTGATTCATTCCTGCATTGGTAAACATCAGGGTCGGATCATCCTTGACAACGATTGGTGCAGAAGCAACTATTTTATGTGTTTTGCTTTCAAAAAAGTCTAGAAATTTTTGTCTGATTTCACTAGAATTCATAATCCAAATAAGTAAAATTGCTTGGTAGATTACTCTACATCATTAAAAAAAAATATTACAAATAACGGCCAAAAATGGGCAAAAAATACACAACTGACTGTAAATATGTTACTTACACTTAGATATAATTTCTATGTATTTTGAACATATCTCACTTATATATTTTGTAGTGTCAATATGTTAAATTACTTTTGTCAGGCTTACACCCGTGGACATTCTCAGCCGAAAGGCAAAGGTACAAACTTATAACAACCAAGATAGATGAATAAGGACCTATATGTTTACAATGAAAAAACATTAAGTTACGAAAAAGTCAAAAATCCTAGAAGGATTAGATTGATGAAAATGAGCTCAATGTTACTCACGGCTGCGGTTGCAATTACTGCAGGATATTTGATTTTTGAAGGTCATATCCAATCCCCCAAAGAAAAGTTTCTCAATACTGAATTAGTACAAATGGAAAGACACTATAGCTCTCTTTCTACTCAGTTTGATTTCTTGTCAACTGAACTTCAAGACCTACATAAAAAAGATGGAGAAGTACATAGGATGATATTTGGTATGAGCCCAATTGACTCATCGATGTGGGAAGGTGGTATCGGTGGGCATGATAAATATAAGCACATCACCAAGTATACGAGTAGTACTGAAATCATTGAGACCTCTCTTGACAAGGTAGACAAACTCAAAAGACAACTTGACCTCCAGAAGAAATCATTAGATACACTCTTAATAAAAGCAATAGAAAGAGAATCAAAATTAGCTGCTATTCCATCTATCAAACCGGTCCAGGAAGATAAAATGAAAAGAAAAATTGGCCACTGTTCAGGATACGGATTTAGAATTCACCCAGTACATAAGGTTAAGAAATTTCATCATGGAATCGACTTTACATGCCCAACTGGCACGCCTATTCAAGCGACGGGTAACGGTTATGTCAAAAAGGTAGAGAAAAGAAGATCTGGTTATGGCAAGAATGTAACAATTGATCATGGTTTTGGCTTTGAAACTCTCTATGCTCACATGCACAAAATCGATGTCAAAGTTGGTGATAAAGTTACAAAGGGAGAGAAAATTGGTAGTGTTGGAAGCACAGGTACCTCAACAGCACCGCATCTGCACTATGAGGTGAGGGTAAAAGGAAAATCAGTCAACCCTATCGACTATTGTCTAGATGGGCTATCAAGTGAAGAATATCGAATCCTAGTTGAAAAAAGTTCTGTAGAAAATCAATCTTTTGACTAATAATAATGAGAGTTAAGAACCAACTTTACTCTATTAAAAAAGGGGGAGAACACGGTAAGTTGTTCTCCCCTTTTTCAAAAAAGTAGTTTTTTGAGCCCTTTAAGTATTAGTTAGTAAGAATCATCTTCTTAGTTGCTGTAAATTCATTAGTGCTCAATTGGTAGTAGAATACTCCAGATTCATTTTGTAATGTACCTGAGTCTACTGTAATTTCAGTTACCCCTTTAGCATAGACTCCGCTGAAAGTCTCAAGCAATCTTCCACTCATATCGTATATTGTGAGAGTTGCTTCTTGGCTAGTTGGTAAAGAGAATGCAATTGTAGATGTTTCACTAAATGGATTCGGATTGTTTTGGAAGAGAGAATATCCCTCAGCTACAGTTTTTCCTTTACCATTTAATAGATCGATATCTAATACATTCAAGTTCTTATCATAAGCTTCGTCAGAAGTGATACTATTATCGATAGTAATCTGATCTGTCGAACCGTTTGTTATTGCTGTATAAACTGCTGTGAAAAGAACATCGTCAAGGTCAGCTGTTATCGCAGCTGTCGAGTTCCAACTTACAGTTATTTTTCCTTCATCTGCAGAGTTATATCCTACATAGTCATCACTCATATTGATAAGACCTGCTTCGAACCTATCGAAAGTAAGGCTCGCGTCATTACCTAGTGTAAACTGCATACCAAGGATATCCTCAAAGTTATCTGAAGTCACTTGCAATCTCACCTCTTCACCAGCAGTATACTGTGTAGAAGGAATGCTCAATCTAAGTGGTACTCCTCTAACCTCAGTGATTGAAGTTCCGTCAAATGCTGCACTTGCATCATTACTGACATCACCAATCTTTACTGCGATGAAATCTTGATTGTATAGGTTGTTATTCAACCCAAATGCAATCTGCTCATCGTATGGGAATGGTGACGTTGGATCATTGAATGATGAACTTGCATCAACAAATCTCCATGACTCTTGACCGTTAGTAAATTCACTCGTCTTCTCAAGAATCACATTTCTGATCGTTACCATGTCCGCAGCAGATACATACTCAGAGTTATTCGCATCAGCAGCAATATACTGATAAGGATTGTTGAACGTCGTCAAACTCAATAAATGTCTCTGAATCAATAAGATATCTAATGTAGATACACCATTGAGTACTGCAGTAGTCTTACCTGTTTCAATCTGATAAGAATTACCATTAGGTAAATTTGTGAATAAGTAGTCCCCATCAGTTCCTGTCGTAAATGACATAGGAAATTCAGGTTGATTACTTGATATCGTTACTACAGATTGGTTGATTGTTCTGTTATCATACAGATGTACGTTACCAGCAACTCTCGATGACCCTTCACCTTCACCTCCGTCAACATCTGGACAGATATCACTTACATTGTCTTGAAGTATCAATTCAACTGTACAGAAGTCAGCATCAAATCCAGGAGCTCCATTTGGATCAACAACCCAAACATCAAGGATAATTACTACCTCTTGTCCGTTAGGGATATCAGCACATGTTAACTCTAATGATGGTACATAGTTACCATTCTCATCTAAGAAGTAGAATTCAAGAGGATCAACTCCTGCTAGAGGACAACTAGGGCAGTTATTTATCGCCGCATAGTCATCAAAACTTCCAAGCTCAAAGTCATTAGCCCAAATCGCAGTTGTAAGGTTGTCAGGTAATGTAACTGTAACTACCTCACCTCTACAGTACGGTGTTGGAGGTTTACAGTCTGGAATCTTCATAGTAAAGATTGAAGTCGTACTATTACCACATCTATCTGTTACAGTAGCATTTACCTCTATCTCACCATGTACATAGAAACCACTAATATCTGATGTAGAGAACCTCTGAGTACCAAACATACCTTCACAATCTGTTACAGTCACATCCCATGTGAGTTCTTCACAATCATCAGTTGCACTCAATATGATTTTCACAAATGGTGCACACTCATTTTCATCAGAGTTATAGAGTACATCCGTTGTACAGTTTACTGGTCCTTGAGGATTGATTACTGGGTCATTATTATCAACAAATGCGATAATCTGTGACTCAGTAAATACTCCTGCCCCTATAGACTCATCATAAGTACACCAATCGATTAGTGTCCATTTTCTTACAATTTTCATACAAGTACCATCATCATTTACCTCTTCAAAGTAAGTATCTTCAAATGTAGCAGCAGTTGAGTTACAAGCTTGATCTACCGGAGTAGGGAATGTCACACCACTTCCTGCGAATGCTCTTACCTCTTCAGGAGTAATAGGATTATCTGGTCCGAATTCTGGACATCCATTGATAGTAATCTTCGCATCATTAAATGGGAAGGTAACTTGAGATACTGCATTTGCAGTTTCGAATACTATTGAAACAGAGTAAGAATCAGAGTTGCCACAGCCATCTTCTACCCTCCAAGACAATCCTCGTGATCCACCACCACACTCATTAGCAGAGATAGGGAATGTTACGTTATTCATAGTTTGACTAACATTTGAACAATTATCTGATACTTCAAATGTAGTCATATCAATAAAATTAGCAAGGTCTGCAGCAGATTCAATTACAACATCACATGCAAGTGTTACACCACTTGGACCGTTAAGGAACTCTGGTGCAATCTTATCTTGGAACTCAATCTCTACCATACAGACACTATATTGTACACCATCTGGTACATTAGAGAAGTTACTGCTAATATCAATATCGCCTAAGTCTGCATCAAACACAACAAACTCAACCATCTCCACTGATCCACAAGTATAACCTTGATTACAACAGAACTCTACTTTATCAGTGTAGTTAGCTCCTGAGTTCATTATTCTAGCTCTGAAGTCTACTGTTCCACAGTTATCGAATGAACCATTGTCAAATGATTCTGCTCTAACTTTAGCACAACCATTCTGACCAAGTGCTGCTATTGTATGCTCTAGACATACAGCATTTGGTGGTGATTCATCAACTACTACAATCTCGAAGAATGAATCAGCAGTATTGCCACACTCATCTTCTACTGAATATCTTACCCATACCATTCCTACTAGGATATCTGGAATTAACCATTCACCATTTCCTAATGATATAGCAGGTCCGTATAAAGACCCTTGTAATGGTTGACCAGTACCTGGATCAGCTTCTAAGTAGCCTACAGTGACTTCATAATCACTACAGTTTTCTATTACTGCTTGGAATTGGAATCCATATCCATTAGGTCCTTGCCCGAGGGGATCTACAAAGATATCAGTTGTACAATCATGTTGATTGTCAGTACCTACTATTTGTAAATCCACAGGTGCAGTTGCTGCGATAAAATTATCTTCTACTTTGATAATTTGATTTTGCTCAAGGATATCTCCTGTACACCAATCAGTTACCAAATATTTTCTAATCAATTTAAATGAAGTACCACACGTCGCCAAAGTGATATCATTAACACTCACGTTGAAGTTACTACAGAGTGGTCCTACACCTAAGTCAGGGTAACCTACGATTCCTGTTATAGGATCAAGGATATCTGAAGTATTAGATGGATTGTAGTAATCAGAACAATCAATAGTCGGCATTTCAATTCCATCAAAGTTAGGTGGGAATTGTACATCTAATAGGCTAAACCTATCAAGGTAAAATAATTGCTCACATGATGTCGTAACACTAAAGTTACTTGTAGTTGAGAATGTCCATTCTCGCGTAAATCCACTGAGGTAATCATCAGTACACTCAAATGCTAAAGCAACATCTTGGTATGTAGCAACTACATCGCTACACGCATTTCCTGGGAATGATATTAAGAATTCGTTAGTACCTGTTGATACCCAAACTGGAGTAATAAGATTACCAGCTGGATCAAATTTTTCTATTTCTGGTCTGCAGATTTGTCTTGTTGCTTCTTCAATTGACGCTTGTCCATCTACAGTCGCAGCTGCAAAAGTACTCGTGTTAATTACTAAAAGGTTCCAAGTACCAGATATTGTATCGTTGTTAAAGCTAGAAAGTCCACCGTTAAAAGATTGGTACTCTCCACAGTATGCTTCATTAGCACATTGTCCACATTCAGCTAATACTAAACTTGAATGACTGTCAAATGCAGAATCATCAAGTACAATATTAATGTTAGGACTTGTACAACCAGCAGCGCCTGTCATATCAAGGATCAGAGTTGTGTCAGGTGTCATTGCTCCTGGTGATTGATATTCAATCGCAATTTTGATTGACCCAGGATCGTTCGTCGTGATGTCTAACTCAAAATCAAGATCCATAATCAGATCATCAAGAGACATAGTTCCAAAGTTAAGTGGAACTGGAATCGTATCTCCAGCCGCTACAGAACCTGAAGCAATTGCAGCACTAGCAATATCAGTAATACTTGCTAAAGGTGCAAAGTTTGACTGATAACATGGCAGTACCATTTCATCACAACATGACACAGGTGGAAGTGCTTTGTCTTCTGCCGTAATAGTTGACCAACAACTGTTACCAGCAGGATCTGTTACTGTTACGCTGTACTGTCCAGGTGCTGAAAGTACCGCACCTCCAAGAGAAGCATCATGTGAACTGACAGTACCGTCAGCATTTGTTACTTCTACTGTATATGCAGAATAACAATAATTACCTTCTAACACCATGTCAGGAGTAATAATAGCTTGACATCCATCGCCTAAAGAGACTTGGATTCCATCATTACAAGCAATACCCGTTGCTGCAGGAAAACCTGTAACAAAGAATATACCCATATCCTCTAATTGTCCACTGTTGGGACCAACAGCAAAGTCAAGCTCGTTGACTCCTACATCTAGAGTAATGGTTGTTCCAGCAGCTATTGGTGGATTCACAATGACTCCGTTAATCTCTGTAATGTAGGTATTACATGTACCTCCAGCTGGATTAGCAGCAGTTGCTGCAGCTATTGTATACATTACAGTACAATTGCTACCAGTAGCATTGACTTCAGCATTTGGAGGACCTGCTGAAATCACACAAGTTTGTGCACTTAAATTGGTGACACTGGAGACCAGTATCAGGGAGAAACACAGGTGCAGTGTTCGCTTCCACATTAATTTAATCGGTTTCATGGTTAAATGTTTAATACTTAAAATACTTTTTTGAATAAAAA
>Ga0079203_1003333_pt1 | contig 10124 bp, 9 predicted proteins | sample PorBlaMBantryBay_FD_68602 | JGI IMG/M metagenome (GOLD analysis project Ga0079203, IMG submission 68602) | Marine algae microbial communities from Bantry Bay - Bantry Bay, Ireland | ecosystem: Host-associated > Algae > Red algae > Blade | place: Bantry Bay, Ireland
ACAACCGTAGTAAGCGCAGCTTACGTTAGGCGATAGATTAAAACCTCAGAATGGAGCTGCCAAGCGCAATGAAGAGACAACTTAGTTCCCTTCCTTATTGATTAGTTCATAAGCTTTATATAGATTGCCTAGTGAGTGGATTAATTCAGGGGGAAATATATGTTAAAAATTATTTTTTTAGCCACATTATCAGCTACATTGGTAAATTGTACTGGAAAAAATGAAGTATCTTCTAAATGTGGAGCTCAGGATTATTATAAAGCTCACTGGGCTTGGCTTATGAATACATACCCAACATGGGCATCTAGTAAAGGCTGGGGCGAGCGCCATAACCTATTTTTTGAAAATACAATTGAAAATATTAATAGAACTCATGAGGAAGAAAAAAAACAGCTAGCTAAGGTGCAAAAATTCATAAAGTTAAAAGCTTGTGAAGGTGAAATGGTAAACCTTTCGTTACTAGAGTATAATATTAAAAAAAGTATTGATGGCCATAAATTTGAATCTCACCTAATACAATTTGAATCGATGGGCGGGCCACACACTTGGCTACCTCAGCTTCATAAAAGAGTTCCACTTAAAACACTGCAAAACCATAAAGATTACCTTGAACGCATGAGTAAAATACCACTACAGTTTGACCAATCTAAAAATTTATCGTTGATAGGTTTAAAAAAGGGGATTACTCCACCGCAAATAACATTCAAAGACTATGAGTCTTCTATGTTAGATTTAGCAAAAGGTGAGGCTGAAGATCACCCTTTTTATACGCCATTTAAAAAAATGCCTGACAACATATCTGCAGCTGACCAAAAAGACTTAAAAATAAAAGCAAAGCAAATTATTTTAGGCTCTATTCAGCCAGCCTATAAAAGGCTACATACATTTTGGGTTAAGCAATATTACCCAAATTTAAGAAAAACAATTTCAGCACAAGATTTGCCTCAGGGAGCCTCATTTTATAAGTTTCAAATAAAAAAAATGACCACCCTAGATAAAACGGCCAAAGAGATTCATGAAATTGGCTTGTCAGAAGTAAAAAGAATTTTAGCTGAAATGGAAACTATTCGTAAGAAAGTAAAGTTCAAGGGTGATTTACAAGCGTTTTTCAAAGACTTAAGAACTAACCCAAAGTTTTATGCAAAAACTCCTGAGGAGTTATTTAACAAGGCTGCTGTGGCATTAAAAATAATGGATGGAAAAATGCCTAAGTTATTTAAAGTTTTACCAAGGTTAACTTATGGTATTGAGCCTATTCCAGATTATATAGCTGATAAGTCTCCCGCCGCTTATTATAATCGTGGTGATATAAAAATTGGCAAAGCTGGTACCTACCAAATAAACTTATCTAATTTAAAAAGTAGGCCACTTTATAATGTAGTTGCGCTTTCTTTGCATGAAGCTGTTCCTGGACATCATTTACAAATTGCTTTAGCTCAAGAGATTGAGGGCTTGCCAGAGTTTAGAAAAAGTGGTGGACAGACTGCTTTTGTAGAAGGGTGGGGTTTGTACTCTGAGTCCTTGGGTAAAATGGTAGGAATGTATGATGACCCATATGATGATTTCGGTCGCTTAACCTATGAGCAGTGGCGAGCTATGCGCTTAGTTGTAGATACTGGTATACATGCCTTTGGCTGGTCACGCGATAAAGCCATTAACTATATGAAGTCTAATTCAGGGCTTTCAGAGAAAAATATCATTACTGAAGTTGATAGGTATATTAATTGGCCTGGTCAGGCACTTGCTTACAAAATTGGCGAATTAAAAATTAAGGAACTTCGTGCCAAAGCAGAAGCTGAGCTTGGTGACAAGTATGACATTAGAGACTTTCACGATGAAGTATTAAAAGAAGGGGCAGTGCCGCTTCCAGTTTTGGAAAATAATATTAATACTTATATAACAAGATTGAAAAAGTAATTAAATGAACTTTAACTGGCATCGCATCGTCCAATGGTGACGAAGCGCTATAAATGGTAGATTAAGTGTATATCGCCCTAACGTAAAATTCGTTTACTCCGAACTGTCTTTTCGTTTCGCTTGGCAGCTCCACTCTCAAGATCTTAATCTATCACCCTAACGTAAACTTCGTTTACTTCGGGTTAACGGGCTTACCACTCGCCAAGCTCAAAAAATACTCCAGCGTTTGCTTCGGTATTTATTTGAAGTGTGATTATTGATTTAAGGGCGTCATTAGAATCTTTATTTAAACAAAGTTGGTGAATTAAATAGGACTCATCTTTTATAATTTTACCATTAACATTAAGGAAGCTCATTTTCATAAGGTTAGAATTTTCAGAGCTTTGAAACTTGCTGATGTACTTAGTAATATAAAACTTTTCAAATGAAATTTCTTTTGGAACCTGTAAAAGTAAGTTGCCGTTAACTCTTTTTTCACAAACTTTGTTGCCAGTTAATACTATAGAATTACTGACGAAGCTTAGGTCTCTTGAGCAGCCCTCAAAAAGTACTACTTTTCTATCACTTCTGAACTCCATGCTTGATAGTAGTCCGGCTAAGTTTAAACCCTGTAAGTTCTCGGGGTGGCTTCTAGTAAGTATTACGTCTTCTATTTTTGGTTTTCTGAACTTAACATCGTTCATGCACAAATCTTCTATTTGGTGCTTTGGAAGTGTTGAGTTTTCTTTCTTTTTGAATACTGGTTCTGGTGTGTTTTTTACGGAACCATCATCATCAGAGCAAGATGTTAAAGTGATTATTGCTGTTAAAGCGATTAAGAGTAATTTCATAAGTGCCTCATATTAGTTAGTTATATATTTTGGTAACATAGAGGCAGTGGCTATTAAATAGAATTAAATAAAATATAAAAAAAATACAAGTCCAATGTCCCTAGGTTGCTTTTGAGTGCAAAGTATATAAATTTTACAACTAGTATCGATTGGTTAAAACACTAGTTTAGCTATCAGCACTAATGTAAATTAAAGCAACCTCATCATAGCGAAGGACCCTAAGAATATTAATTTTATTTTTCTTAAGCTTTTTTATAACATCTGTAGATTTATAAACTGGCGACTTATTTACGTCTAAAATCACATCACCGGGGTAAAGCCCAGCCTTACTGGCTGGGGTTCCAGGCTTAACCTCTATGATCACAGGTCTTGCTCTACGAAGAGGGGCAAGATCAAAGCGTTTGGCTAGTGACTGATTGTAGTTTTTAAAATAAAAGCCCAAGTCATAGGGAGATTTTTGTCCGCTATAGCTGCGCTTACTTTTGGTTTTTGTGATTCTTTTACTGTCAGGGTGCTGCCCGAGCTTCACTTTTATAGTTTTCTTTTTACCATTGCGTATTATTTTTAATGTGGTATTGTTGCCAGCAAGGGAGTCACTCACTTTATTGACGAGCTCACTGCTGTCTTTAACTCTCTGACCATTGTAATGAGTAATGAAGTCATATTCTTTTAGGCCAGCACGTTTTGCAGGACTACTCATTGAAACACGAGCAATTAATGCGCCCTTACTTCCAGGGAGTCCAAAGTCGGCAGCCTGTTCATTATTCACATCAGCTAATGAGACACCAAGAAATCCACGCTTTATGCCGCCATGTTTTTCAAGTTGTTCAACGATCCTACGTACATCATCTACAGGAATGGCAAAACCTATACCTTGAGCTCTGGCATCAATGGCTGTATTTACGCCAATAACCTCACCGGCTGTATTCACTAGAGGCCCACCGGAGTTACCAGGATTAATACTGGCATCAGTTTGTATAAAAGGTAGGCGATTAAGTTCATCAATTTGTCTGCCAATTGCAGAGACAATACCTTTACTCATTGAATGCGTGTGTCCAAAAGGGTTACCAAAGGCCGCCACCCATTCTCCAACTTGTAAGTTAGAGCTAGTTCCCAGTTTTGCTGTTGGCAAACTAAAGCCAGTTTTAATTTTGATTAAAGCAATGTCTGTTCTTTTGTCGCGACCAACAACCTCGGCCTCATATTTTTTTTTGTCACCAGAAAGCTGAACATTTATAATGTCAGCGTTATCAATAACGTGGTTATTGGTAATAATTAAGCCGTCGTTACTAATGATAAAGCCGGTTCCAAGGCCACCACCAGGGCGTTGAGACGGGCCACCAAAGCCGCGACCTTGGTTCAAAAATAATTCAAATAAATCATTATAAGGGTGCCCACCGCGTGACCTCGACCTTCGTTGGCGAATTTCCTGGGCAGTAGAGATATTTACTACAGTGGGGTTTAATTTTTTAGCCAAATTAATGAATAAGTCGTGTGGCATTGCTTGGCCGGGCTGAAGCTTTTGTAAGCTATGAGCCGGACTAGAAAAAAGAATTAATAGTAACAGAGAATAAAAAATAGTTTTCATTTTACACCTCACATTTATTATTTAAATTAAAAAAATATTTTATTTATTTTGTACAAACTTCATTTGTAAGTCTGTAATAATTTGGTTGAGTAGTTGGTCTTCCTCAGCATTTAAGTTATTTTTTGTTTTATCTTTTAAAAGAGTTAGCAAATCAATATTGTATTGAGCTAGGCTTAAGTTTTTCTCTGTTTTTTTAGACTCAGGATTTTCAATAAGACCCAAACCAATTTTTGCAGAATGTCCTACAGACAAAATAAAAGTTGAAAAATTAGCCATAATTCCTGCAGAGCTCATAAGTATCCTTTTATGCCGGGTAGTGACCGACAAGTTCGAGTGTTCGTTTTTTTACATTCGGTTGCCAAGTTAAATATGTGGTCCACTTCAAAGGTGTCAAGGGGCTGGTCAGAAATAAGTGACTGTATTTAAATGGTGGAGGGATAGTTTGCTTGAAACTGTAGGTGTGCAGTTTAAGTAAAAGCCTTGTGATACTTTGCTTATTTTCAAGCCACTCAGAAGCTAATTTATCAGCTTTAAAAAGCTGGCTAGGCGGGTGAAACAGACAAAGGTAGATATAAATAAATGGAGAATTTAGATATGTAATAAAATTAGCTCGTTTTTTTAGAGGATTTTGTCTTATACCTGTAAGAAACCTAAATAGTTCGTCTAAACTTTGCGTTGCCAAAAATACAAAACTTATAAATAAACTAGAGATGGTATTACTCATAGAGCTTTTATTTTTGATTTGGGCTACAAGAAGGGCTGCGAGAGTATCTAATTCCTTGGGGTTAAGTTTGTCGAGGAGTTGGGAAAAAATGACTATTGCTTGTTTGTTATAACTTGAGCCAAAAGTGAAGGCTTGGTCGTAAGCTTGCGGACTTGTATAAATTGTAGGCTTATTTAGCTTTGCTAAATTACAATACTTATAAATGGACTGCGAAAAAGCATAGGGGTTTTGATCGGGGAGTTGCTGCAATTGAAAGTATTTGCTTAGTTTTTTTTCAAAAAACATATGGGAGTAAGAGATAACGCCTAGCAACAACAGGCAGACAGCAATGGAGGCAACTGGACCTAGCAATAGGTAACATAAACCAGAAACTATAATGTATGTTGTAACTAGCCCTATGGTGGCTCTTCCTAGCGATTGCATACATAATTTGTAACATAACAAATGGTGAGTTCACAAGGTCATCGAAGCAATTTGATACAAAGAATATAATTTTTTTCATTCTTCGATCGCTGGGCTTACACTCCTCTGACAATGAAGTTATAGCACTCGACCCCAAGGCGTGAAAAGGTTGCCAGAATTTCTCATTACAGTAGAATATACAATCTAAAACTTATTAATTTTATAAAATAAAATTAAAAAAATATTTCGGGAGAGTTATGGCAGACATTGATTTAATGGCCTTAAATGAAGCAGTAAAAATAGAAAGTAAGTTTGTAGAGAAAACTTTAAAAGAAGTTTCAAAGCATATAGTTGGACAAACAGAAATGTTAGAAGGGATTCTCATGGGGCTGTTGACTGGTGGGCATGTATTGCTTGAGGGTGTCCCTGGTTTAGCAAAGACATTAACAATTTCCGCGGTGTCAAAATCAGTTTCATTAAACTTCCAAAGAATACAGTTTACACCAGATTTATTACCGACAGATTTAATTGGTACTTTGGTTTTTAACCCAAAAACAGGCGAGTTCACTCCTAAAAAAGGCCCCGTGTTTACCAATATAGTATTAGCCGATGAAATTAACAGAGCGCCGGCCAAAGTGCAAAGTGCTTTGCTTGAGGCGATGGCAGAAAAACAAGTAACCATAGGTGATACAACATATAAGCTGGATAGACCATTTTTAGTTTTGGCTACGCAAAACCCCCTTGAGCAAGAAGGAACTTACCCTTTGCCAGAGGCGCAATTAGATCGTTTTATGTTTAAGCTGTTAGTGACTTACCCAAGCAAAACGGAAGAATTAGAAATTTTAAATAAAATGTCAGTGGATGAATTACCAGAAATTGAAGAAGCCATTACACGTGAAGAACTAGTTAAAGTTAGAAGTTTAGTTGATAAACTATATGTTGATGACAAAATTAGAAATTATATTGTTGAAATTGTTATGGCTACAAGAAAGCCAGCAGATTATGGTTTAGGTAACTTAGAAACTTTATTAAGCGTTGGTGGTTCGCCAAGGGCCACAATTAATCTTACAAAAGCCGCCAAAGCTCATGCCTTTATTCGTGGTCGTGGTTATGTAACCGCTGATGATGTTAAAGCCATTGCTTATCATGTACTCCGCCATAGGTTAGTTTTAACTTATGAGGCTGAGGCTGAAAATATTAATAGTGAGGAAATTATTAAAGATATATTAAATGCTATTGAGGTGTCTTAGACTTGTCGTTACCTCCTGAAATTTTAAAAAAAGTTAAACTGCTTGAAATAGCTACTAGAAAATTAGTAAATAATACTTTTTCTGGTGAGTACCACTCCGCATTTAAAGGGCAAGGTATGACTTTTTCTGAGTTTCGTGAGTATGTTCCCGGTGATGATGTTAGGTCCATATCTTGGCCAGTCACGGCAAGAGCCGGAAAGCCATATATAAAAATTTTTGAAGAAGAGCGTGAATTAACTTTAATGTTATGTGTAGACGTAAGTGGCTCAACTGACTTCGGAACGGGTCAGTATTTTAAAGGTGAAATTATGGCTCACTTATCTGCATTAATTAGTTTTAGTGCAGCTAAAAATAATGACCCTGTAGGTTTATTATTGTTTTCTGATCAGGTTGAGCATTTTGTACCTCCTAAAAAAGGAAGAGGGCATGTTCTAAGAATTTTACGCGACCTTTATTATTTTAAACCAAAGTCTAAAAAAACAAATATTGCCAGTGCTGTTGAATATTTACAGGGAGTTTTAAAAAAAAGAGCTAATGTATTTATTTTTAGTGATTTTATGGGTGATTTAAATTTTGATAAGCCACTGAGGATGATTGGAAAAAAGCACGACACTGTGGCTGTATGTATTAAAGACCAATTTGAAGAGAAGATACCTTCATTGGGATTAATAGAGTTTGAAGACGCTGAAACCGGGGAAAGATGTCTCATCGATACCTCTTCATTGTTATTTCAGAAAAAATTAAAAGAAGTTCAGTTAGAAAATGAATTAAAACGTAATTCTATGCTGAAAAAAGCGCAAGTAGACTGTATTGAGGTTGTTGATCAGAATGATATCGCTGGGCCCTTAATAGGTTTCTTTAAAAGGAGAAACCGCGGGTGAGTGATGAGGCTAAAACTGAAAACATAGTTGAAGATACTGCACCAGCTCAAGTCAAATGGACTTGTGAAGTTCCCACTGTTACTAAGGAAAAGCCATGGACTGTAGGCCATAAACACACTTTAAGTTGCAGAGGGGAGTCAACGGAGCAGCTAAAAGCACCGGTAAAAATTATTATTAAAGCTCCAGAAAAACCTAAGCCGGCTCAGCCGCCGGCAGCAGAGGCAAAAAAACAAGAAGATCCAACAAAAGATTATGCTCTGTTTGTTTTAGAAACCAAAAATATTGATAACGACAGCGGTGATTTTGTAGTTACCTCTTATAAGGCTGGTAAATATAATCAAATTGAATTTAAATTAGTAGGAGCCGATAAAAAAGAAATAATAATTGAGCCAATGAACTGGGAAGTGACAACTGTACTCACCGAGCAAAACAAAAAAGGCTTTGGCCCTACAGCTCCCTTAGAGCTAGGTATGCCTTGGTTTTATTGGTTAAGCATACTCTTTATTGTTGGTGCTGTTTTAAGCCTAATCGCAATTAAAATATTCTTCTTTATGAGGTGGCAAAAGCAAGTTAAAGAAATGAAGTCCTATGCAACAGCTATAGGACCCACAAATCAGTTTTATAAAGATATTAGAGGCTTGCATAGCCACTATAAAACTGAAGAAGGTACTCCTTTAAGCCAGAGCCTAACTAAAGAGTACTGGCTGTCTTTAGAAGAAAAATTTAAACTATACATTGTTAGACAGTTTGAAGTGCCAGCCTATGCGGTTTCAAATAGTAAAATTTTAAGTAAAGTAAAAAAGAAACATCAGAAAAGTTGGAATGCAAAATTAAATGGAAAACTAAAGAGAATTTTAGCTGAGTTTAAAAAAGGCCATTCCGCACAAGTGTTAAATATTAATGATATTTCACAAATGGAAAAGTTGTGTCAGGAATTTATTGAGCAAATCAAAAAGCAAACTGAAAGTAGGAGAGCGAACTAATGCGTTGGCACTCTACTTGGGCATTTTTATTTTTATTTTTAATTATAGCTGTAGCAATACTTTACTACTTTCAACGTAAGTCAAAGACGGCCAGTTTAGTTTACAGTAATATTGATAATATAAAAAAAGTCCCGAAAGGTATAAGGGCCTATCTTTCAAGATTGCCACTTATTTTAAGGCTATTGGCTTTAGTGCTTGCTGTACTTGCTTTAGCTAGGCCTCAGGAGTCAGACACTAAGGTTAAAAAAAATGTTGAAGGTATAGATATAATCGTGGCACTAGATGTATCCGATAGTATGCTTATTGAAGACATGAAGCCCAGTAACCGCCTAGAAACTTCAAAGGAAACAATAAGAAAGTTCATCGATGGCAGAACTTCTGACAAAATAGGCTTAGTTGTATTTTCTGGTGAGTCATACACAAGAGTTCCTTTGACCTTAGACTATACTTTATTAAAGAAAAGCTTATCGGAAGTGCAAACATCGAGAAACATTAAAATGGGTACCGCAATTGGTGTGGCGCTGGCTAATTCTGTGGCTAGGATAAAAGACTCCACTGCTGAAAGCCGAGTGATCATATTTTTAACTGATGGAGAAAACAACAGTGGTACCATTGACCCCATTACAGCCTTAGATATTGCTAAAGGTTATGGTGTTAAGATCTACTCAATTGGTATGGGTGTTGATGGGCAAGCACAGCTACCATATTATATTAATGCTCCTGGCGGCAGAAAAATTAAGCGTTATCGCCCAATGCACAGTAAGGTAAATGAAGAGTTATTAACACGCTTAGCTGATGAAACCGGCGGAAAGTTTTATAGAGCCACCACAACTCAAGCCTTAGAGAACGTATTTAGTGATATTAACTCACTAGAGAAAACAAAAATTGAAACAAACTCTTTTACTAGTTATACCGAGCATTTTGCTAAATTTTTGTGGATGGCTTTTTTCTTATATTTGGCATCTGTAATTATTGAAACCTTCCTAGTTAGGAGGTTTCCTTAATGATAGCTAAGTTTGCTCATCCAGTTTATTTAAATTATATCTGGCTTTTAATTATTTTTTTCTTTTTAATCGCTATTTATTTAAATAGAAAAACTGCAAAATTTAAAAAAGTGTTAGGAGTTAAAACTTTTAGTTTTTTAACTCAGAACGCTTCATTTAAAAGTAAAAAGCTAAAACTAATTTTAAGAATGCTAGCGTTAGTGTTTTTTGTTTTAGCTTTAGCAAGGCCACAGTCTGGAGAGAAAAAATCTAACATTAAAAGTGAAGGGATTGAACTTATGGTCCTATTTGATGTTTCCAGAAGTATGATGGCTGAAGATATTAGGCCCTCACGTATGGAGATGGCGAAAAAAGAAATAGCTCGGTTTATTAAAAAAAGTGGTTCTAACAAGGTTGGTATCCTTGCCTTTGCAGGGACTGGGGTTTTACTTTCACCAATGACTACTGATAAGTCTGCGATTAATATGTATTTAGACTCCTTGTCTATTGATGCTGTAAGTACCCAAGGAACAGAATTCAAATCGGCATTAATGGCGGCAAAAGAA
>Ga0079203_1003334_pt1 | contig 10124 bp, 5 predicted proteins | sample PorBlaMBantryBay_FD_68602 | JGI IMG/M metagenome (GOLD analysis project Ga0079203, IMG submission 68602) | Marine algae microbial communities from Bantry Bay - Bantry Bay, Ireland | ecosystem: Host-associated > Algae > Red algae > Blade | place: Bantry Bay, Ireland
GAAAGTGAGGACGTAGGCGCTTCTTTTTTTGATGCCGATAATGATGGCGATTTAGACCTCTATGTGGTCAGTGGGAGTTACGAGTTCAATAGCAATCCGAGGCTGCTAGTCGACAGGTTATATATGAATGACGGTAAGGGCGGTTTTACAAAAAACGTGACGGCTTTGCCCCAAGTGGGTATTGCTGGTTCAATAGTGGTGCCATCCGACTATGATGGTGATGGAGATATTGACCTTTTTTTAGGGGGAAGAGTGATTACTGGGCGATATCCCCATCCGGCAAGTAGCCTTCTACTAGTCAATACCGACGGGATTTTCGATTTTCAGAACGACGCACTGGCCCCAGGCCTGAACAATATCGGTTTGGTGACCGATGCCGTATGGTCAGATATCAACAACGACAGAAAGCCGGATTTGATCCTGACCGGGGAATGGATGGGGATTCAAGTCTTCCTGAACAAAGATGGGCGATTGAACAAGAGCGATAGCTATACCGACCTTTCGAACGCTGTAGGGTGGTGGAATAGATTGGTGGTCGAAGACATCGATAACGATGGAGATCAGGACATTATCGCTGGAAATTTAGGGCTAAACTATAAATTCCACGCCTCTAAGGAGAAGCCTTTCGAAATCTACACTTCCGATTTTGATTTCAACGGTACGGAAGATATTATTTTGGCCAAGGAATATAATGGAAAACAGGTGCCCGTTCGCGGCAAGACTTGTATGACCCAGCAATTACCGGATTTGGCTCGAAAAATCCCTACGTATACCGATTTTGCCAATAAAGATTTGGAAGGTATAGTGGGTGAAGAACTGGACAATGCCTTACATTACAGGGCAACAGAATTTCGATCGGGTATTTTCATCAATGATGGGAAAAATGGCTTTTCCTTTCTTCCCTTTCAAAATGAGGTTCAGCAATCGCCGATTAATAGTATTTTATTTGATGATTTCGATGGCGATGGTAACAAAGATTTACTAATGGCCGGAAACAACTATCAATCCGAAGTAGAGACCACAAGGGCCGATGCCGGAATTGGAAATTTCCTGAAAGGAAATGGCAAAGGAAAATTCGTAGCTATTTCCCATTTAAAAACCGGCTTTTTCGCGGATAAGGATGTTCGAAATATGATACAGCTAAAATCCAGCAATGGAAAATATGTCATTGTTGCAAATAATAATGACAAGTACGATATTTTTCAACTCAATACGATTTTCTAATGAGCTTAGCGATATTTAGGCATATGCGACATATTTGTCTCTGGGCAATTGCTCCCCTGCTCTTCTATACGATGCAGGCGAAAGCTCAGGGTACACATGCATCTAAGGACAGTACGGCGACAATCGAACTTTTTGAAACCGCCAAGAAATTAAGATACCAAGATATAGATCAGGCAATAATTCTTCTTCAAAAGGTATATGAAGATTTTCTTCAAAAAGGCGATACTTTAAAAGCCATTAACACCCTGCTTGAAATGCCCTATCACTATGGTCAAAAGGTGAATTATGCACAATCTTATGATGGGCTATGGCTTGCTTTATTTCTGGCCGATGACATTAACGACGATGCATTAAAAGCTTCGATTTACGATAAACTCGGAAGACTGTACAGCTTTTATAAGAAAGAGGATAAGGCTTTTGAATATTTGAAAACCTCTTTGGCACTCAAAAAAAAATTAGTCGGAAAGGGAGCACTGGACAAAACTGCCTTAGTTGAAAATTATTATTGGTTTTGTGCCACCTATCGCGAATTGGGCAAACCTGACATCGCTAAGATGTATCTCGATAGTTGCTATATCAACTACGACGTAAAAAAGAATGCTTCGCAAAAAGCTTATTTAGACTTTGAGAAGTCTTTTATTTTTACCCAAAAGCACAAATATGAAGAAGCCATGACATTACTCGTCGAAAATGAGCCGTGGTTTTTAAAAAACCGACCTTCTTATTTGGTTTTGGTGTATACCTATTGGGGAGATATTTATCGAAATCTCGGAAATTTGTTCGAAAGCGAAACATATTACAAAAAGGCATTGGCAACCTCAAAGAAATATAACAGTCATTTAGACTTCTCCATTCTTATTCACGAAAGGTTATCCGAGTTATATTTAGAGACCAATGATTACGAAAAGGCTTTTGAAAGCCAAAAAAGAGCGAAAGACTTGGATGCCCTATTTTTCGACAGTAGAAGTCCGAGCAATCGACCTCTTTTAGAAATAAAGGATGAATATCGACTTGAACAAGAACGGCAAGAGGCATTGATGCAACAACAACGCTTGCAACAGCTAGAACGGGAAGATGAAATTCTACTCTTGCAACGAATAATCTTACTCGGTGCCTTGGTGTTTTTAATAATCATTGGCACACTGTATTTCAAGCACATGCGGGCGAAACATCGAACTGAAAAGCAGTTGATGAGAAGAAACAAGGAACTGGAAATTAAGAAGGCGCAAGAGCTACTTGAATTGAAAAACAAAGAACTGGCCGCATCGGCTTTGCAACTGGTCGAGAAAGATGAATTTTTGAAAGAAATAAAAAGCAGGCTTAGTGGTGACAACGGAGACATAAAGACTACAGAAATACACAATGTTTTAAAGTCTATCACAAACAGCAACCAAAACAATTGGGAAGAGTTCAAACTTCGTTTTACTGCCGTAAACGAAGCCTTTTACAGAAAAGTAACTTCCAAATACCCAAAATTGACCCAGTCAGATCAAAAGGTTTGTGCACTGATCAAATTAAATTTTTCTAGTAAGGAAATGGCGCGTCTATTAGGCATATCAGTAGAATCGGTGCACACAACGCGCTATAGATTACGAAAAAAAATGGGGCTAGATCGCAGCGTTAATTTAGAAGATTTTATCGCCTCTTTATGAGCGTGACCAAATGGTTCTTTACTATACAAAACCAACCAAGAATATTAAAAATTCGATATAAATTCAGCTAAATTTTCAGACCGGGAAAGCTTTAGTTTTTTTCTGAGACGGTGTCTAGAAGTATGGACACTTTCAACCGATATTCCAAGTAAAGACGACATCTCTTTACTAGAAAAATTAAGTTTTATCAAAGCACAGATTTTCAAGTCGGTTTGACCCAATTTTCCAAAATTTTCTTTGATACTTTCATAAAAACTCTGATTTATGGCAGTAAACCTAGATTCAAATTGTTTCCAATTACTTCCGGGTGTTCCTTGAATGGTTTTTAACATCCTATGGATCTTTTTGACGTCAACCGACGTATTGCCAGAAATACTGACTTTTAATTTCTCTATAAACTGATCCTTTTCAATTAATTGTAGGGCAGACGAAGTTAGCTCCTTATTTTTTAGCTCAAGTATTTCGCTGGCTTTTTGACGCTCAATTTTCCTTTTTTCAGCAATGGCGTTTTTTTCGATTTTATGCTTTCGACGAACATTTCTAATAAGCAAATATCCCGAAACAAGCAATGAGACGATGACAACGGCCATAAGAGCAAACCGCAAGTTGAGTAATTTTTTCTCATTCTCAAGATTCGTAATTCGCTGTTCACGAATCAACTCTTTTTCCTTTTCTTCCTGAAGCCTATATTGATCTTTGATATCGAAAAGATGTTTGTTGTTTTTACTTTCTTTTCCAAATATTCTCTCATTAAGAGCGTACGCCTGCTTCGACTGCAAGTATGCATTTTCAAAATCATTTAGTTTAAAATAGGTATCGGATAATGCTTCGCGAACAATGAGTCGATAGTTCGCGTGACTGTTGTACTCCTCAGAGAATTTTAAAGAACTCTTGTAATACTCGACGCTATTTTTTAAATCACCTAGCATATCATAGACACTACCAATTAAATAGTCGATGATTACCAAATATGCTGGGTTTTCTTCCTTAAAAAAATCTCTTGCTTCAAATAATTTTTCCAGCGAAGAATCGAAATCTCCGTTTTGAGCTTTAAAATAAGCCTCTTCAGATTCTATAAAATAGCTTTTAGGGATTTCATTTGGCTTTTGAAGCAGCTTGCAGCTATCAAGGTATATTCTTGCCATTTTCATATCCCCATTCATCCTATAGAGATTGACCAACGAAAAATAATCGCTACGCACAAAATTATCAGAGATTTTATTTTTGCTATTCAGTTTCTTTTTAATTTCCAATGATAGCGTAAAATATTTGATGGCTTCATCTGTTCTGCTATAAAAAGAATAGAGCCAGCCAAGCTGTTGGTACACCTTAGATTTGGAGAATTCATCAGAAGAACTATCGGCCAGCAACAAAGCTTCCCAATACCCATCATAGGCATTTCCATAATCTACATTATGAGCGTAAAGGGAGGATAGCATTAATAAACCATTTATAACATTTAGCGTATCCCTATCCGTTTTAAACCTCTTAATACCCTTTTTATAGTAATAAATAGAACTATCAGTATCCTTATAACGAAGCGTCTCGGCCTTTTCAAGGTCGGGATTCAGTTGAATTTGCCCCATAACGGCATTGCAGGTTACAGTACATATAAGAAAAATAAAAGAGAGTACTCGCGCCAAATACTCAGCCGCGGACTTTAACTCACACATTTCGATCAATTGTTTATAAATCATTTACTCCTACGTTATTCAAATACGATCTCCAAAAAACTTTTAAGTTGAATCTAGGGTTTACAAAGTCATTATCCCTCAAAATACAACATGTTCAGTTTTTCTTTTCACGAATTTAATGCATGTTCAGTTTTTGTCGAGTTGCTTATTCCTAAATAATTTATCAAAAATATGGATATTTACCTAGTTCATAGATAAAAACATAGGATTAGAATTCCCAAATCCGCAATATTGATGAACAGCTTTATTGGTTATTGTATTTGCTCAATGTCAAGTTGGTTATACAAATTCAGATCAATTAATCCTTTATCGATTAAATTTTAAAATCGATTTAATTGAAATGTTTTTCAATCGGATTTTCGAAACAGGTCAATGTTGAGTAGGTTTATTTCTAAAAGTTAAGTTGTTTACTCGTTTAAAAAATAATGGAACTACAATTCAACAAGGGTCGTTTCATAAAGGAATAGACCATGATCACTGTGCCGTATAAGCGGCGAGATAATTTTTTTAGATTGTAAAATGGTAAAAAATATACTGTGGCTTTTCATATTGTACCTTTCAATCGCAAGTTGCGGTGATAGGCTGCCGGAAGTGACCGGTACCGATGTAGCCGATTTTAATCTCGACTGGGCATTCCGCTTAGAACCTTTAGGAGAACAGAACGACGCTGTAAAACCAGACTGGCAATCCATCAATTTACCCCATGATTGGAGTATCGAACTATCGCCCGACGCTGATTTAGAGGGGTGTACGGCCTACCTACCCGGTGGCATAGGATTTTATCGTAAAGAGTTCTCTTTAAATCTCGAAGCTGATCAGGTCGCGTTTCTGGTGTTCGATGGTATTTATAACAATGCCGAAATCTCGCTTAATGGAACGTTGTTGGAATCGCACCCTTATGGATATGCCCCATTTTATTTAGATATTTCGGAAGCGTTGTCTAAAGATGGCGAACCAAATACTTTAGCCATAAAAGTCGACAAATCGCGCTATGCCGATAGCAGGTGGTACTCAGGCTCCGGAATTTATAGAAAGGTTGATTTACAGGTCAAAAACAAATTGCACATACCAGTTTGGGGAACATTTGTAACCACTCCGAGAATTACGCAGGGGCAGGCCGAAATTGCAGTCGAAGTACGCTTAAAAAACTTGTTGAAAGAATCGGAGCATGTTACATTAGAGACACATATCACCAACAACAGCGGTGAGCAGATGGCAGCTACTTCACAAAAAGTAACAATTGCAGCAGATGAGTCGACTACCCTTAGTCAACTTTTACTGGTCGACAACCCAGATCTTTGGGACTTGGATACCCCTACCTTATACAAAGCAATTACCGTCATAAATAGCGATGGAATTGCAGTTGATAGCGTGACGACTACTTTTGGTATTCGAAGTATTAGGTTCGATACGCAAGAAGGGTTCTTTCTCAATGGAAAAAATTTGAAAATCAAAGGAGTTTGTCTGCACCACGATGGCGGTCTCGTAGGTGCGGCGGTTCCAGAAGGAGTTTGGCGAAGAAGGCTTCAAAAATTAAAGGATGCCGGCTGTAATGCCATTCGCATCTCACATAACCCTGGATCTCAGGAATTTTTGAATCTCTGCGATGAGATGGGGTTTTTGGTACAGGATGAATTTTTTGACGAATGGGATAATCCTAAAGACAAGCGCCTGAACATGAACGAGAAAAGTGTTGACTCGATTACAAGAGGATACACTGAACATTTTCAGGAGTGGGCAGAAATAGATTTAAAAAACACGGTATTAGCACACCGCAACCATCCCGCTATTATTCAGTGGAGCATTGGTAACGAGATCGAATGGACATATCCTAGAAATGGCGATGCTACCGGCTTTTTCAATAACATGCATTGGAGCGGTAATTATTTTTGGGAAGTCCCGCCAAACACACCCGAACAAATTAGCGCACAATTAGAGGTGCTCCCCAAGGGCAAGTATGATATCGGGAAAACAGCCCAAAAGTTAGCAGCGTGGACGAAGGAGCTTGATACCACCCGCTACGTTACGGCCAATTTGATTTTACCCAGTTCGAGCTATGAATCAGGATACGCCGATGTCCTAGATATGGTAGGGTTTAGCTACCGCCGCATACTATACGATTACGGACATGATAACTACCCTGACAAACCGGTCATGGGTACCGAAAACCTAGCACAATGGCACGAATGGAAAGCCGTTCTCGAAAGACCCTTCATTTCCGGTCTCTTTCTTTGGACGGGCATCGATTACCTTGGCGAATCAAATCACGCCTGGCCAAACAAAGGAACCAATAGCGGGCTATTAAATTTGGCAGGTTTTGAAAAACCGTCGTACCACATGTTCAAATCACTTTGGAACGATGCGCCACATGTATATATTGCGACACAAGACATCGATGCGTCCATTTATAAGTTGAACAGCTCGGGTAATCCTGTAGAAAAGAAAAAAGACGGTTGGAAAACGGCGCTATGGGAATGGCATAATGTAAATGAGCACTGGAATTATGAGGAAAATCAAAACATCATTGTAGAGGTATATTCAAATTGCGAAGAAGTTGAACTCTTTCTGAACGAAGAATCTCTCGGTCTTAAAAAACTAGCTGATTTTGAAGACAATATCTATAAATGGGCAGTACCCTTCAGAGCGGGAACATTGGTCGCAAAAGGCACTAAAGATGGCACCCTAAAAGAAGCCCAGCTAAAGACCGCTTCAGAGGCGACCCATATTCAATTGTCTACCGATAAAACAGTTTTAAAATCAGATAACTACGACGTCGCACACATCATAGCGCAACTCGTAGATGACGAGGGAAATTTAGTAAAAACCGAAAATCGGAGGCTAACATTTTCGATTGATGGTGAGATTAAGTTGTTGGGTACAGATACCGGGTCGGTCGAAAATGTACAAAATTACCGATCTAATAGCCTCGTAACTGATCAGGGCAGGTGTTTGCTAATCGTTCAGTCTAAAGGAGAGCAAGGCACCGCCGCTATCTCGGTCTTAGCCGATGATTTGCAGGGTGAGGTACTTTCTATAGCCATCGAATAACGAATTTTACCCAAATATGAACAAAATGAACCCATCATTTTCTTTCGTATGAACACAAGTTTTTCTATGTTTCACATAAAGTATGTGGATGTATTTTGGGAGCACAAAATAAATTAATAAAATAGAAGTATGAACAAATCAATCCTGGTATTTTCTTGTGTTGCGTCAACACTTTTCCTAAGCTGTAACAACGCATCTGAAGTACCCGACAAGAATGAGTCAATGACTGAAAAAACAAATGTGATAACCGACGAACAAATCGACCACTTGGGTATAACAAATCGTGAATATTTAAGTGCTGCTTCAAAAAGAGCCTTAAAATGGCCGACTGATCTTGGAAACGAGTGGTTCATTCAATTTAAACCCTTGCAGCCGCTAAAAGGCGACCTGGCCTATGAGGAGGGTGTTGTGCGCAGAGATCCAAGTGCAATGATCAAAGAAAACGGAAAATATTACGTATGGTACACGAAAAGTACTGGGCCTACCCAAGGTTTTGGAGGTGACATTGAAACTGAAAAGGTTTTTCCATGGGATAGATGCGACATCTGGTATGCGACTTCTGATGATGGATGGACGTGGAAAGAGGAGGGATTGGCCGTAGCCCGCGGAGAAAAAGGCGCTTATGATGACCGTTCTGTTTTTACGGTGGAAATCATGAAATGGGAAGATAAGTATTACTTGTGTTACCAAGCCGTAAAATCGCCCTACGTTGTACGCGTAAAAAATACCGTAGGACTGGCTTGGTCAGACTCACCTGATGGACCGTGGACCAAAAGTGAAGAACCTATTCTGGTCCCGGCCGACAATGGCGTTTGGAAAGGGGAAGAACAGAATCGCTTTATGGTTGAAAAAAAGGGCGATTTTGATAGTCACAAAGTACACGATCCGTGCATATTACCCTATAAAGGAAAATTCTATTTGTATTATAAGGGAGAACAAATGGGTGAAGCTATTACTTTCGGAGGTAGGCAAATTCGCCATGGTGTTGCCATTGCCGACAAACCTGAGGGGCCTTACGTAAAGTCGCCCTATAATCCTATAAGCAATAGTGGACATGAAATTTGTGTGTGGCCTTATAACGACGGTATTGCAGCGTTGATAACGACCGACGGCCCAGAGAAAAACACAATCCAGTGGGCACCTGACGGCATCAATTTTGAGATCATGTCGGTAATTCCCGGTGTAAATGCGCATGCCATCGGTTTAAATCGAACTGCCGATGTTGAAAAAGAACCCACAGAAATCCTACGTTGGGGATTGACCCACGTTTACAATAATGGTGACTACCAAAGTATCATGCGCTTTTCTTCCGAACGAAAAACAACACATGTTGCCAAAGGGGAGTCAAAATAACGACAGTCAACTAATTTGAAAATCATAGATGAAAGCAACAGTTTACGAAGGAAATAAAACCTTCTCAGTAATAGAAAAAGAAGTTGAAAATCCAGCCAAGGGCGAAGTGAGAATCAAAGTCGCCTACAGTGGTGTTTGTGGTACCGATGTACACATTTATCATGGGATGATGGACAAGAGAGTGCACATTCCCGTAACGATAGGGCATGAGATGTCAGGAACGATCGATGCGGTCGGTGAAGGTGTTACCGGATTTCAAGTAGGAGAAAAAGTAGTGGTCAGACCTTTAGACGATAGAGGTGTAAAACCATCCGACAAGGGGTTCAATCATATTTGTGAAGATTTGAAATTTATAGGAATCGATAGCCCAGGTTCAATGCAACAGTTTTGGAACGTGCCCGCCTTTACGCTTCATAAATTGAAAGAAGAAACCGATTTAAAATTGGCCGCACTGATCGAACCTTTGTCGGTTGCCGTACACGATGTGCGCTTAAGCGAATTAAAAGCCGGGGAAACCGCTGTAGTTTTGGGTGGTGGACCAATTGGCCTCTTGGTGGCAATGGTAGCCAAGGAAACAGGAGCCGACGTTATCGTATCCGAAGTAAATGAAAATCGTATCGCAAAAGCCAAAGAGTTGGGCCTCAATGCCGTAAATCCTTTGAAACTGAATTTGGTAGATTATGTTAAAGAACAGACCGAAGGCCGTCGGGCCGACGTCGTTTTCGAAGTTGCCGGGGTACAACCTGCCTTAGACATCATGACCGAAGTAGCGGGAATTCGAGGCAGAATTTTAATGGTGGCGATACACGGACAGAAAAAAGAGGTAGACCTATTTAAATTCTTTTGGAAAGAATTGAAGTTGATAGGAGCCAGGGTATATGAAAAGGAGGACTATGAAAAGTCTATTGAACTCATCACCAAAAACGAGCTCCCTTTTGAAAAAATGATTACCGATGTGCAGCCGTTGAGTAACATTCAGCATGTTTTCGAGAATATCGATAACAATCCTGATGGGATGAAAGTACTGATGGATTGTCAATTATAACTTGTAATAATGCAAAAGCTAATTCAAATCGTGTTGTTCATTTTCGTGCTACTGGCGTGCAAAAACAATTCATTTGATAAAGTAGATTCGTCTAAAACAAAGGAAGCC
>Ga0079203_1003337_pt1 | contig 10120 bp, 8 predicted proteins | sample PorBlaMBantryBay_FD_68602 | JGI IMG/M metagenome (GOLD analysis project Ga0079203, IMG submission 68602) | Marine algae microbial communities from Bantry Bay - Bantry Bay, Ireland | ecosystem: Host-associated > Algae > Red algae > Blade | place: Bantry Bay, Ireland
TATTCCACCACAATAGGCTTGGCAAGTTTTTCCAGCACCTCCTGCGACTTGCCACAAGGGTTGATTCAAAGATTTACATCGAATATCCCATAGCGCAATATCCACCGCAGAAATGGCAAAAGAAGCAATGCCACCTCGTCCCACATAATGAATATGCCATTCCAAAAAATCATAAATATGTTCTATATCGCTTCCATTTTTTCCTAAAATGGCAGGTGCTAAATCATGCTCAATCATCGCTTTGATGGCATGCCCACCTTTGCCACCGGTATAGGTATATCCTGTTCCTTCCATTCCATTTTCCAAAGTGATAGTCGTCGTCACTAATTCAAAATGAAAGTGGTCGCCATGTTTTGCATCGGATAAAACTTCGGGAAGAGGTACTTCAAAAAGTTGGGTTTTGATGTGTTTGATTTTTGTACTCATGATCCTCTTATGGATTATATCTTACGTAAAAAGTTTTCTTTTCTAAATATTGTTCAAATCCATATTTGCCATCTTCACCTCCACTACCAGATAACTTATATCCATTATGAAATCCTTGATGTTGTTCTCCATGACCACGGTTTACATATATTTCTCCGTACTCCAATTCTTCGTTACACTTCATGATAGTGTTCATATTATTGGTAAATACCATGGCTGCCAGACCATATTCGCAATCATTGGCATAACCAATTACTTCATCAAATGTCTGGAATTTTAGAACAGGTAAAATTGGGCCAAATGACTCTTCATGCACAATCGTCATATCTTGAGTAACATTGGTAAGTACAGTTGGCTCGAACCAATATCCCTTTTCAAATTCTGCTCCTTGAGGTCGTTTTCCTCCTGTTGCCAAAGTTGCTCCTTCCTTAATACTCGTTGCAACTAAATGTTCCATATTCTCCAACTCAGATTTGTTGACCTTCGGTCCCATATCCGTATCATCATCCATCGGATTTCCTACTTTTAAGGCTTTTACTTTTGTAAGAAATTTTTCCATAAAAACATCATAAATAGATTCATGTACATACATTCGTTCGTTGCAAGTGCAAACTTGACCACAATTATCAAAGCGAGAGTGCAAGGCTGCATCTACCGCTTCCTCAAGATTGGCATCTGCAAAAACAATAAATGGAGCTTTACCTCCTAATTCTAATTGTACATGAGTAAGATTGTTTGCAGCAGTTTTAGCTATTTGTTGACCTACAGGAGTTGAACCTGTCATAGTAATCATTTTTGTAATTGGGCTTTCTACCAGCGCAGTACCTATTTTTCTTCCAGAACCAGTTACAATATTTAATACACCTTTTGGTAATCCAATTTTTTGAGCGATATGTCCCAATTCTAAGGTAGCTAAGGGTGTTTCAGAAGTAGGTTTTATGACTACCGTATTTCCTGCTACCAAAGCTGGGCCAATTTTTCTACCTGCTAGTGCTAAAGGAAAATTCCATGCAGTAATTGCAACGACTACTCCACGAGGGATTTTTTGTATCCAAATTTGCTCGTTTGGATTGTCAGATGGAATAATATCACCTTCTATTCGCCTAGCACCTTCCGCTGCATATTCAATAAAAGATGCCGTAACAGCTACCTCCATTTTAGCAACTTTCAATAATTTACCTTGTTCCTGTACTAGCAATTTCGCTAAATAATCACTATTCGCTTTTATCTCATCAGCAAACTTATATAAATATTCTGCCCGAGTTCTAGCAGGTAATTTTTTCCATTTTTTCTGCGCCTCATCTGCTGCTTCCAGAGCACCTTGTGCTTCCTCAACTGTACAGTTTTGAATAGTTCCTACTAGTTTTTCATTGGCTGGATTGATAACTTCAGCGACAGAATCAGAAGAAGATTTTATCCACTCTCCATTAATAAATAATAAATATTCTTTAGAGTTATTCATAATATTGATTGATTAAAAAATTTAAAATACTGATAAAAACCAACACTCGTTATCTACCCATCCAACCACCATCTACTAACATGATACTTCCGTGCATATATGCCGCAGCATCCGAACAAAGAAATACAATCGGACCTCCAAAGTCTTCAGGTTCTCCCCAACGATTAGCAGGTATTCTTGCCAAAATTGATTCAGACCGATCTTTGTTGTTACGCAAGGCTTCAGTATTATCTGTACTAATATACCCTGGAGCAATCGCATTTACATTGACTCCTTTGCTTGCCCATTCATTAGCAAATGCCATTGTCAATTGACCAATTGCACCTTTACTTGCAGCGTAACCTGGAACAGTAATTCCGCCTTGAAAAGTTAATAGTGAAGCGGTAAAAACAATTTTCCCATGACCTCTTGCGATCATTTCTTTTCCCAACTCCCGAGTCAAAATGAACTGAGCATTTTGATTTACCTCAACTACCTTGTCATACATTTCATCAGGATGTTCCGCAGCAGGTTTTCTTAAAATAGTCCCTGCATTATTAACTAATATATCAATGACTGGAAAATCACTTTTCACTTCCTTGATAAATTCATACAACTTGTTCCGATCGCTAAAATCGCATTGGTACGCTTTAAAATTTCGGCCAGTTGCTTGGACTGCTTTTTCGATTTCACTACCACTTTTTTTCATCGTTGCCGAAACACCAATGATGTCTGCACCAGCTTCCGCCAAAGCAATTGCCATTCCTTTTCCGATTCCTCTTTTACATCCTGTTACTAAGGCAGTTTTTCCTGCTAAACTAAATTTTTCTAATATACTCATTCTCTGATTTTTATTTTTTTTAAAAAAAACTTAATGCGAAAAGTCAAAATCAAACTTATTTTTTAACACATAGGTACATAGAACACATAGTTTTTTAAATTTTTCTTTGAAAAATCTCTTAGTAAATTAGAAGGCTATGTGTTAAAAATTTAGTTCGTTTTACGACTTGCCTGTTTTAATCTTTTGTTTGTATTATGCTTGACAATCTAATAGTACTTTCATACCATCAGGATTTTTATCAATATTTTCAAATACACTTTGGATGTCTGTCAATGGTGCTACTTTTGTAATCATTTTCTCAAAAGGCATTTCATTATCAGTCACTAATCTTATGGCTTCATCGTAATCTTCTTTTTCATAAACTCTTGCTCCTATCAACTTGAGTTCTTTCCAGAAAAACTGAAATAGGTTGACATTTTTAGGTTGTCCATGAATCGCAACCATCACTATACGACCTCGAATTCCAGCAATATTGGTCATCAAATCCACCGTCGGTTGAACTCCCGCTACTTCAAAAACAACATCAGCTAATCTACCTGCTGTTTCTTTTTCGATAAATTCTACAACATCTGTTTCGACTGGATTAACTACTTCAAAACCTAGTTCTTTCGCCAACGCTAACCTGACAGGATTCACTTCCGAAATGATGACACGAGCACCTTTATTTTTAGCCACCATCGCCACCAACATTCCAATTGGTCCTCCACCTAAAACTACTGCAACTTCATCCGCTTGCAATTCAGACAACCGAACATCATGGCAAGCAACTGAAAGTGGTTCTACCAAAGCAGCCAATTTCAAGTCTGTTTTTTCAGAAAGTTTATGTAAGGTAAAAGCAGGCACATTCCAATATTGCTGCATCGCTCCAGGGCTATCAATTCCAATAAATTTTAAGTCTTTGCAGATATGACTAAACCCTTTATCAGAAGGTTTTTCTCCTCTGTTATCCAAAGGTCGAACTACGACTTTTTCACCTATTTGAAAACCATCTACTCCTTCTCCCACTTGCTCAATTATTCCCGACATTTCATGACCAATAGTAACTGGCATATTGACTCTTTTATCCATCATACCATGATAGATATGTACATCAGTTCCGCAAACGCCACAATAGGCAACTTTAATTTGCACCTCGCCTTTCGCAGGCGCAGCAATGGTTTTTTCAGCAACTGAAAAAGTGTGATTTCCTTCGTAAAAACTTGCAATCATTTATTTACTTTTTTTTAAAAAATTAAGCGTAAAATTGGGCAGCAAATTATAAAAACATTGATAAAAAGTAGAGAAACAAATGGCAAGCATCCTAGACAAAAAATGAACAGCCTAGTTTTTAATTAAGTGTTGTCTAGATTTTTTTTAAGATATTTTATGATTACTCCTAAAAAAAGAATGACTTTTTTGTTTTCAGATTTATTAATGTACCGTTTCTAACTTATTATTTCATCGCTACTAAACTATAAAATTAAACCCTTCTGCAACTAATTTTTTATATTTTTTTTTGTCGAATTGATATAGAAATGCACCTTTTCGAGAAGTGGATTTATCTTTCTCATCGAGTTTTTTTAGAATATCCATTGCCAAAATTCTTTTCCTAAAATTCCGTCTATCCAATTCTTTTTGATAAATGGAATCATAGAAGTTCTTCAGTTGAGGTATCGTAAATTTTTCAGGCAACAATTCAAAACCGATAGGTTGATACCTTGCTTTGCGCCGTAATTCTTCCAAAGCATGAGTGACCATTTCGTTGTGATCTAAAATTAATTTAGGTATTTCATCGACATCAAACCAATGAGCTTCGTGTGATTCTGCCAATTCTAGTTTTTGTTCATCTAGTCGAATTAAAGCATAATGTGCAATGGAAACAACTCTCTCCGCTGGGTCTCGGTTATATTTTCCAAAGCAACCAAGCTCCTCTAAAAATACATTAGTCAATCCAGTATATTCAGCTAGAACTCGATTAGCTGCGCTATCCACATTTTCTTTTCGATTTACAAAACTTCCTATTAAAGACCACTTATTTTTAAAAGGATATATTTTCCTTTTAAATAAAAGCAACTTCAATTGATCTTTATCGAATCCAAAAATGATACAATCTACTGCTACCATTAGTTGTTCCGCATCTTTATAAAAAGTGCTTTTTTCTGCTTTTGACATTTTTCTACAAAAAGTTTTGATTATTAAATTATAAGCTTTTAATTTACACTTATAATTATAAGTGTCAAATATACACTTATAGTTTTCCCAAAAAGAAATTCATTCAGTTTTTATTTTATACTTCACATTTTAGCAAAACTATCAATGAAACATAAATCAATCATCGCCCAATCTCCTGGTCGAATCAACATTATTGGTGAACATACTGATTATAATGATGGCTTAGTCTTACCTGCTGCCATTGATAAAAAATCAATTTTTCGATTGACGAAAAATGATACTGATCAAACGGTCAACATTCATTCAGAAGATGTAGGTAATCATTTTTCTTTTGAGTTAAATGATTTCCAACCCATTGAAAGTGGTTGGGAGAATTATGTAATGGGCGTAGTTCATGAGTTGCAAAAACTAGGTGCAAAACTGGAAGGGTTTGATGGTCAATTCGGTGGCGATGTACCTATTGGTGGAGGGATGAGTTCTTCCGCTGCTTTGGAATGTAGTCTAGCTTATGGCTTAAATGAATTGTTTGATTTGGGATTGGATAAATGGCAAATGATTAAAGCTAGCCAAATGGCTGAGCATAATTTTGTTGGTATCCGATGTGGTATCATGGATCAATTTGCAAGTATGATGGGAAAGAAGAATCAGGTGATGTTGTTGGATTGTCGAAGTTTGGAATTTGAGTATTTTCCATTTGATCTGGGGGATTATCAATTGTTGTTATTAAACACCAACGTTTCCCATGCACTTGCTACCTCTGAATATAATACTCGCCGAAGGGAATGTGAATCGGGTGTAGAAATTATAAAAAATAAATTTCCAACGATACAAAACTTACGAGACGTGTCTTTTGAAATGCTGCAACAATGTACTGCCGAGTTGCCTGAAAATATTTTTAAAAGATGTCATCATATTGTTACAGAAAACCAAAGAGTGTTAGAAGCAACTTCTGCGTTGGTCAAAAATGATTTTAAAGAGCTAGGGCGATTGATCTATCAATCTCATTTTAGTTTGCAAAAGGATTATAAAGTGAGTTGTGCAGAATTAGATTTTTTAGTGGATTTGACTTTGGATAAAAAATATATTTTAGGTAGCCGAATGATGGGTGGTGGATTTGGAGGTTGTACACTTAACTTAATTGAAAAAAATCAAGTTGCTCCATTTATTGAATTTGCCAACAAGGAATATCAAAAAGAATTTGAGAAAAGTTTAACGCCATATTCAGTTTCTATAGAAGATGGAACTGGACTGATCCATGAATAACTTTTGTCTAATACCGAATTCAATAAGATATGCTTTTGGTGAATTTTCAAAGAAAAATTAAAACTATGTGAACTATGTGAACTATGTGTTTATGTGTTTATGTGTTTATGTGTTTTAAAATGTACAGTAGTATGATATTTAACTTTAAATTTTACACTCTTTGACTGCCTAAGTTTGACTTTACTACTTTTTTGCCCTCATGCGACAGCTTGAGTCAACAAGAAGTAAAGGATTTCAATTTTATCAGAATAACTATTGACAAGGCTATTTTTATGGCTTATCAATAGTTTCGTTTTTTGAAATATTTCTACTCTTACTGCTGCTAGCACATCAGAAAAGGTGACTCCCTTTTTTTTGTACCAAGCAGTATGATTAGGTTGTATTATTTGCCAATCATTTAAATGCTTGGCAAGCAAGCAGACGATTGAAAACAAAGCCATTAAACATGGAGTTGTCCGCTCAATAGCTAAGTCAGACCATTGTCGTTGTGTTTCTACACCAAGGTGTCTTCTCACTTCGGCAAAGGTAACTTCAACTCTCCAACGTCTAACAAAAAAGCGAACCATATTTTCTGCCGAAATTTCAAAATCACTACAAGCTAACAAAACAGGGTCTAGCTTTCCATCAGGATCTTTAATGAGTACCCATTTTACTTTAACTAGCATGGTATTGTTTTTTCGCCAAATCGCTACTCCTGAGGTAATCAGCATTTGCTTTTGCTTATTGCCATACCATTCAGAGAAAGTAACCTGCTTCCATTTGATGCGTTTGTCGGTCAAGCGTTTTTCCATACTCATCAGTTTTTTGCCAACGGGTGGCTTTGGTCCTCTTTTGTTTTTTGGATATACTTTGGGTGGCAAATCATATAAACGAGCATTGAGTTTCATTCGACCAATCAAACCGATGGATTGTTCTTGAGCAACCATCATTAACTCTAGGGTGGTAAAAGAACCATCTACGGCTAAGTAAACCGAGCGTTGTAAATCTTTGCAATTACGTCCTAACCAAATAATCATTTGACGAGCCCAAGTGGTGAGCTTTTTAACCGCTTTGTCTCGTTTGATATAATATCGTTCCGATGGACACAATACCGTCAATACAGGAAGTGCCCAACAAACACCAGAGGCAAGCCACGGTAAAGGAGTCAATACCATTAAACAAAGCCAACGCAGACCACTACACTTGACGAAGTGACTTTTGGAGGAACGAACAGGGTCTCGATAAATACCTCTTTTGGTAATCTTGCGCCCCCATCGGCGTTCAATGGTATCATCCATACCTAATACTAGGGCTTCCCCATTCGGGACAAATGTCTGGATGACTAGTCGAAATAATACTTTTGAAAGTTGGAACGCAGACCATTTGTCCTGACTGAGTACTCGGTGGTACTTCGGAAAGTTTTTCTCCCAACGCAGTCCAACGCTACGAAGTACATTACAAACTGTTCGGCTGCCAGGACAAATAATTGAGCCTAGTAATAATAATTGTACTTTTTGCCATACGTCTTTACGAAAAGCAAATGAAAAGTACGATATTGTTTCTTGAAATCCTGTTGGTATTGTTATCATCTTTAGAGGGTTCAGATACTCTAAAGTAATAGTATTCTCAGGATTTCTTTTATTCAAAAAGTAGTAAAGTCAAACTAAGAAATGGTGAAAAATAACTTATAACATTTTGACTTATTCTTTCACCATTCTTAAAACAAATTAAACGCAACAGTAAAGGAAAATCTATAATCTGGAAAAAAAAACGATATATCTATTTATGATTTATTATTTTGGTTCTTTGACAAATCAGTTAAGAACAAATTCAGATCAACTGCGAAACTCCAAAAATTAAATATTCTCCAAAAAACAATACCCATATAAATTGGTAATATTTGCTCATCGAATTCGGTCTGGTAATTTCCGTACGATTACTGAACCAAATCAAAGCCACAAAAAATAGTAAATGACTCCCCACAATCAAAGGCATATTCAATACCGACGGATTCATTAAAGAAAAAACAATAAGCACTAAAAAAGTAAGACTGATTAAAATATTTCCCAACATGAAAATTCTTTTTGCGCCAAATCGAATGCTAAAAGTATTGATATTATATTGACGATCTCCTTCCATATCTGGAATATCTTTAAACCAAGCAATGATAATACTATAGACAAATATCGTGGCGGCTAAAATAAATACGACAGGAGTAATTTGATTTACACCATTAATGAGAAAATTGAAATGTAAAAAAAGTAATACATTTACAATTACACCTCGGACAGCAATGATGCAAAATGCCGCCCAAAAGGGAAAGCGTTTGAGTCGAACAGGAGGCAAGGAATACGCTGTTCCTAAAATCAAACTAAGAATAACGGTCAGCAATAAATATTTTCCTAAATAGATCGCAATCGCCAAAGAAACCAAAATACTAGTTCCAATAATGGCATAAGCTAAAGTCATGGAAAACGCTCCTGAAGCCAAAGGCAAATATGGTTTATTGATTTTATCAATTTCTACATCTGTGATTTGGTTGAGACCTACGATAAAAATATTGGCTCCCAAGCAACTTAATAATGTCCATCCCAAAATCGGTAAATATAAATTTTGACCACCCGAATCTGCCCATGCCATCAAGTATAAAACCACAATACTTAGTGTTGTTCCGATGATCGTATGCAATCTCGAAAAACGAATAAAATTGACAATAAAACTCATATTTTAGTTCCTTGAAATACACCAAATTTGATTAAGCCTTTTTCATAACCTTTCGTCATATAGCGCATCGCCCATGCCCCTTGGATAGTTGGCCAACCTGCTTTTAACAATCCTTTTACGGATCTCCATTGAAAAACAGATTGGATGACTGCTTTCCAAAACGGAGCAACAGCATCACTCCAGTCATCACTAGAAACCCCCGTAAAGCCTACCTTTTTTGCTGTTTCTTCCAAGTTTTCAATCGAGACCATTGGAGGTAAATGATAAAGTTTATAAATTTTTTCTAATAAATTTTGTTCAGAGGATGCTATCTGAGGTGGTTCATTTCGATGACACCAAGTCGCCATAATCAAACGTCCGCCAGGGAGAAGCAAATCATAAAACATCTTCATCAACGCTTCCTTGTCAGCAATATGTTCTGCACTTTCCATCGACCAAATCAAATCAAATTTTTTATCAGAATTTGCTAAACTCATCATATCTTTTGCTTCGATGGTCACTTGATTTTCGAGTCCGATTTCTTGATTGTACCGTTGACCATTGGCAGCTTGTACGGGACTCAATGTTAGCCCCAATACTTTAGCATTATATTTTTTGGCGAGTAATCGAGCACTTCCACCTACTCCACATCCTGCATCTAGGATTTGACTTGCATTGGTAATTTTTCCCCATCGTAATATCTCATCGACTAAATCTAACTGTGCTTGTGCGTGTGTTTTACTGCCTACTTTTCCATCAGCATAATAGCCATGGTGCATGTGTTCGCCCCACACGTCTAACCATAGTGGAGTGGACTGGTCATAAAATTTTCCAATACGTTGGTTGAGGGTCATAGATGTAAATGTTTTGTTAAAAAATCAAAGCAAGAATTAAAACAGCAACTAAAAGGAGTGCAAAAATCTGATACGCATTTAGTCTTTCTCGATATTCTTCTGGCAAATCTTCTTTATTAGAAAAAGCATTTTTTAAATATCCAACCAAAGCAATCGGAATAAAAACAAAACCAGCCAAAGAACCTAACAATACTCTTCCAAACATTTTTAGTCCACGTAACAATCCTCCTTCATTTTCCTCTTCTAGTGGCTCGTGGATAACTTGAGTTGTTTCAATAGGAGATACGCCCGACCGAGGTTTGGTACCAGAAATAGAAATACAATATTTATCTTTTTGCTTGATCCAATGTGGATGCACATATTTGACGGTGATATTTTCAAAGCCAGCTTGCTTAAACCAATTTCTATATTCTTCATCTTTTGGAAAAAGCATCCAAGTATTGGCGGCAAAACTAACCAAAG
>Ga0079203_1003339_pt1 | contig 10117 bp, 8 predicted proteins | sample PorBlaMBantryBay_FD_68602 | JGI IMG/M metagenome (GOLD analysis project Ga0079203, IMG submission 68602) | Marine algae microbial communities from Bantry Bay - Bantry Bay, Ireland | ecosystem: Host-associated > Algae > Red algae > Blade | place: Bantry Bay, Ireland
TGGAAGGATTTAGACTGAAACAAATTTTGAAGAGCCCCGTGCGGGAAATTCGCATGCGGGGATCTGTGAGGGTTTTACCTTGCACTAATTATAAAGGTGTGAGGTAATTCTACTCGATGAGGTAATTCTACTCGATGATGAGTTGAGATAAATTTACCACATTTAGGAATCACCAGTGCAACATAGATAGATTAGCTGCAGTGGTGAAACCTAAAAAACTCTCAAAATAAAATATTAACTTTGGAGGGTAAAAACTTTAAACTTTTCTACTAACCAAGAAGGAGTCACAGATGAGAATTATTAACCAATCTACCCTCAAGAGTTACAGAACAGAATCAAATCGCATAACTCAATTTGATGAGAACGAGCGTTTACATAGATGGATGAGTGCCGCCATAGAGGGTGCACCTAACCATAAGCCTGTTGCCGAATTTACTGAGCTAAAAAATGATGTTGAAATTAAAATTGAACTTAAAAATTTGAATAAAAGCCTGTTCGATATAAAACTAAATTATAATTGGCTTTACATCAGTGCTTATACAGATAGCAACAAGTCCAACAAGATTAAACTAAAGTATAATATACCAGTGAGTTGCGATCCAACATCGCTAAATACTAATTATGCCGACGGTGTTTTGTATATTTATTTTAATAAAAAAACCTTGGATGATAAATTTGCTTTCGAATCATTTGATTTAAGTCAAATATTTAGCTTTTTAAATAAAGCTGAGCCCAACTCACAAAATGAACACAAGGCCTCATAAGCCGCCTCCATTAAATGATGACGGAACTCTTTTTGGATACAACTCCGTCACCACATTATTTAGTGGAAATAGTATCAGTTAGTTTTTTAGTTTAAAATTCTTTTTAATATTTAGTATAAAATCATTTTTAATAAATTTCTGTGTAGAAATTAAATAGAACTCTTGGTAAACACCTTTTAAAGCACCAATTTTTATTAAGCGCTTATCTTTTACCATTTGTTTAACTGCGAATTCAGGCTCTGCAATAACGCCCTGGCCTTCTTCTGCCAAAATTTTCTGAATAGATGTGTCTTGAGTTTCTGCAACTAAATTGCACGATATTTTTTGCTTATCAAAGTAGTGTTCTAAATCATGCCTCAACTTACTATGGATAGTTGGCAAAATTATAGGTTGATCCTTAAGTGAGCTGGGAAAACCTTTCTTAAGGTGCTTATATTTTTCGGCACCATAAATAAATACAGGCCTTTTCCCTATAGACTCACTAAAGAACGTTTTCTCGCTGGTTTGCAGCAAATGATGATCAGACAAAATAATGTCAATGGTATGAGCTGAAAGCTCACGGTACAGTTCATCACCCGTCCCTTCTATAATTGTGAAGTGACAGTCTTTTACTTTTAAAGTCTCTCTAATAAGTTGTGTTACTAAATGCTTAGGAGCACTGTTAATGGCACCAATTTTTAAATGTGGCCTCTCCGTAAAAGCATTCTGATTAAGAACCTCTTGCAGCTCACCACCCAGCTCAAATATTTGATTGGCATACTTAAGCGTAACTTTACCTGCATCAGTAAGAAACAGCTTTCTGTGCTTCCTTTCAAATAATTTATGATTTATGGATTCTTCAAGTGACTTAAGCTGTGCGCTTAAGGCTGACTGACCAACGAGTAACTTTTCTGAGGCCTTAGAAATACTTCCTTCAGTAGCAATTGTTTTAAAATACATTAAGTGATGGTAGTTAAGCCAACTCATTATTACCTCATATTTTTAAATTTACTTAACACTAATTCCAAATGCTTCAAAGCCATCAACTTGCAACTCAATATTCATTCCTGACTGTAATTTTACAGCCGTAGTTGCAGCCCCAGCCAAGACAATACTTCCGGCGGGTAATTTTTGCCCACGCTTTACTAGTAATTCACACAATTGAATTACCGATAAAACTGGGTCTCCAGAAATAGCAGAGGAGTTACCTTCTTCGGCCACATTTCCATCCACTAGCATTTTCATTTTTAGATCTTTAATCATTGAAAAATCGAAGTTAGTATTTTTTTTACTTAAAATAAACTGCGACGATGAAGAGTTGTCAGCAATTACATCCTCCATTGAAAAGTACTTAAAATGTTCATAACGAGAATCTAAAATTTCTAAGGCGGCATAAACACCATCACAAGAAGCTATAACTTCATCTCTAGATACATCCCCTGATAACTCTTTTGAAATAGAAAATGCCACCTCTGGCTCTATCTTGGGATGTATTTGCCTATTTATTTCATAGGCACCTCCTGCTTTTACTTGCATTTTATTTGTTAAAACACCGTAAAGAGGCGCATCTAAATTCATTTGTTTTCTTTTTGCTTCAGATGTGAGGCCCATTTTTAAACCAATTACTGTTTCACCTTGGCTTTGTCTAAATTTAACACCTAACTCTTGAACTTCATAGGCCTCTGGCCTTGTGAATTCAGAAAAACGATCACTAAACTGAGTTACTGGCTTTGCGTTAACACGTGCCTGGTTTAACTCATTTGCTACTTCTTTAATTTCATCATTAGTCATTTTTACCTCTAAAAACAGTAGAATTTTACAAACTTATAAGTTTATAACAACCCAGTAAAAAGATGACCACTTAAATCATGAATCATTTCTGATATATTTTGCACTCAATTGCAAATAACGCCGCCAATCATGGCATTCCCATTGAATTTAACTACAAGCCTTAGTATTTTGCTTGCAAGCAAAATTATATTAATTCACTGACCAAAAAGAGGATATATTATGGATTTAAATTTAAAAGGTAAAAAAGCCCTAGTTTTTGGATCATCCTCTGGAATTGGTAAAGCTGTTGCTCAGTCACTCATTAATGAAGGTGCCCAAGTGGCCCTTTGCTCAAGAAGCCTTGATAAACTTGAAGCCACAGCCAAAGAAATTGGCGCCACAACTTACTTTGCTTGTGACCTCACTAAAAAGGGCGAAGCTAAAAAAGCCGTTGAGCAGACGATTGATAAATTAGGCTCAGTAGATATATTGGTTACAAACACTGGAGGCCCTGCCAAAGGTAGTTTTATGGATGTGAGTCTTGAACAATGGAATAACGACTATCAATCATTATGGTTAAGTGTTGTTGAGTCTTTACACGCAAGTCTACCTACAATGAAAAAAAATAACTTCGGCAGAGTTCTACTTATAACTTCTATTGCAGCGAAAGAGCCCTTAGCTGGCCTTACTACTTCAAACGGTCTTCGTGCTGGGCTGACAGGCCTCGTGAAGTCTGTGGCCAATGAGTATGCGCCATTTGGCGTTACATTCAACTTACTACTACCGGGCTACACAGCCACTGACAGATTGAAAGCTCTAAATCTAAGTGATGAGAAAGTAAAAGCCATGGTGCCCTGCGGACGACTTGGAAAGCCTTCAGAGCTTGCTGACCTGGCCACGTTTTTATCTTCAGAAAAAGGAAGTTATATTACAGGACAAAGCATTGCCGTTGATGGTGGAGTTTTAAAGGGGCATTAAGGCTCCATATAACTTTTTAATTAACAAAATTCTACAACTCAGAACTAATACCAATCCCATTTGACTTGGCTGTAGTTACCTTAAGATCATTTATATTGTAATGGCTTTACAACCTCGTACAGAGCTCACTATCACTGATAACACAAAATCTACCAAAAACTCTGAAACTGGAATTATAGAGCAACAGTATTACTTCTAGTAATTTTTTAATAATTAATAGAAATTGTATAAGTTTAAATAATAGGCTCTAACTATATTATTCATTGACCCAAAAGCAGTTCTTAGGCCATCATAGATAAGATGCAATTTTTACTGATAACACTCTTCATAATCGCCTCTTTTTCTTTAAGTCGCTTTGCTATAGCTGAAGATTGCATTGAGGTTCTAAAAAACACAAAAATTAAAAACATTAATACTGGTGAACTCAGCTCAGCCATCAAGGGCGAAGTTCTCGCTAAAATAACTAAATATAAACGGTTCTACCGCCTATCTCTAAAAGATAATTCATATTTGCTTCACAAAAGTAAAACATCTACTGCGAGCTGCCCCGAATTAGTGGGACAGTGCTTAATTACCAAAAAAGACGTTAAACTTCGAAACTCCGTTTTTAAAAATCACCGCAAAATACCCATAAGCAGTAACACCTTACTAAAAATTATTAGTGTTTTGCCGCGTAAAAGTAAAAATTACTACCGCTTATATCATAGCGATAGTGAGTTCTTATGGATTAGTGAGAAACAAAAAAATAGACTATTTAGTTCCGCTAGGAGCTGTGATGCTCAAATTACTATCCCCCAAGCAACAAATAACAGTGGTGATGAGTATGTCGACAGGCTTGAAGACTATATGTCTAAGTCTGGTAGCTTAAATGATCAGGTTAAAGATGATATTAATGAAACCGATTCAGCCCCCCAAAAAAAATCAAGCTTTTACCTTCACTTCGGTTACGGACTTGGCTTAGATGCAAGCTTCTTAGACAGCTTTATTGATAATATTTCCGATCCAAGTAACGTTAAATCAGACCCCGACCCAATCATCACAGGAACGGAAGGAAAAACAGCCCTTTTTGCTGAAGTTCACTACCGACGCAGTATTTTTACCCCTCAAACTTTCCTGGACCTTGGGTTTGGATACAGGCTTGAAAACTATCTTCTCACTGGAAAAGACAACCCTGCTTCTGCATCAAGTGTAATTAGGCTTCGAGACTTGGCTGATAGAGAAATCAAAATTGATCTCTCCATAATACAAATTAGTTCAGGTCTGTTTTATAAAATGAGGCTATTTAAAACTATTGATTTATATGCAGGACTTATTGCTAGTTTAAATTATAATTTAACAGACGAAATAAAGATCGATAGACGAATTGGCCCCAATAAACTCACTGAAGAGCCATCAATCTTAAACCTTTCAGTAATTGGCGCTTCAATTAATCCTGAAATTCAGATAGTTACCAATATGGGGCTAGCACTTCATTTACGTTACAATTACTCACTTGAGTATGGTGGCTTTCCCGCACTAGCTTTAGGGTACAGTTTTTAGCCTCGTATCACTCCATAGCTGCATCACCATGCTTTTGTCTTGGTTTGAAACATTTGGATGACGTTATTTTCGAATCAACACAGCTTAATGTATCATACTTAGATAATTTAAATATTAATTTACAATCAACTGTATTTATGAGGTAGAATTTTTTTATGGGATGTAAAAGCACGTACAAAGGGGAAGTCACTATGACTAAAAAGATATATATAGGTTTAATTACCGTTTTATTATTAGGGCCGATGTTTGCCTTTACCAATTGTGGAGAAAATGAGTTCTCACAAGGTAATGAAACAACACAAAGCCAACTTTCAAATGAATCTGATTTTTTATTATGGCTAGATCGATACCGCAAAAGAGCTGCTGAACTTAGAGAGGTAGACACCCCAGAATCCAACACACTTGCTGAAGAGCTTGAAACTAATTTACAAAGAATTGATGATATGATTGACCCTAAAGGGCAAAACTTACCACATCATAATTCCGCTGTACTTGGTGTTCGTGACTACCTTGATGCCTCTTATGCTGACGGTGGTGACCTTATTCTTAGGTTAGATTTCAATGACGAAATCGCCAAACTGAAAGAAAAAGATATTGAACTTGAAGGTAAAATATCCCAATTAGAGTCAAGGCTAAATACTGAACTTAGTAATGTAAAAAAAGAGCTAGAAGATAAAATTGCCGCTGGTGATGCAGAGAACTTAAGTTATATCCAAACACAGTTAAGTACAGTTAATGCACAGATAGAGGCATTAAAACAAGCTGATAATGAAATTATGGTTTTAATTACCGGCCTACGTAACGATGTTGACGAAAATAAAAAACAAATTGAATCTAACCGAGAGCTCATTGCAAATGTTGAAAAGAATTTAATTAAAGCAATTAGTGCCAATAACGCTAGTTTAGTGGCGCAGTTAAATGATCAAAAATCTCAATTGATGATCGAGATTAATACCCTTACAGCAGAAAACACCAGCCTACAAAATAACTTAACAACCCTAACCAACCAACATAGAGAGTTAGCAGATAACTTTATAACTTTTAAATCTGAAGTAAATGCCCGCTTTGACAATATTGAAAAAAGAATATCAGTTTTAGAATCGAGACTAAATACAATTGATGATACAGTCTTGGTACTAGATAACCGAATTTCAGAAGTTAACGATACTGTATTAAAATTACAAGACTCTACCGCTGCTTCATTACAAAATTTAAAACAAAGTATTCTTGATGTTAGAGCTGACACTGAGTCACAAATTTTAGCATTAAAGAAGCTTAACCTAGAGCTAAAAGACCAAATCGCCGATCAAGAGATCGCATTTCAAAGCTTACTTGAATCACAACGAAATGTTGGCGACTTACAAGATAAAATGTGCAAAGCCAACGACCAAAGAACTACTTGCACAGGAAATGAAGACAGCCTTACTGCTGACTGTTGTATTGCACTATCTAACTTAAATTGTGAAGCTATGTTCAGCGATCCAACTCAACTTGACGCTAGAAACCAATGTAATATTATTTTAATGACTCTTAAAAACCATGATGAGCAATTAAAAGCTATTAAAGAAGTTGACGAGAATCAAAACACAATGATTTCTGGCTTACTTGCTGACATTAAAAACTTATCGCAATCTGTAGATCAAATCACTAGTAGCCTAGAGGAAGTCACTAAAGCTGTTGAATCAGCGCAAGAAAGCTTAACTATTGTATCTAATGCAATGTCTAAACTAGATCAAAGATTACTTTTAGAGGAGTTTAAGTCTGCTCGCGCAGAAGCTGTAGCCGCTATCAACGAACGTAATGATCATTACTTAGCTTGGATCACACGTAGATACACAGATATTAGAAATAAATTTTGTATTCGCAACGCTAACACTGCCTATAATAAATCTGACTATGAAGTAGCAAGACAAAACCATAGCTATTGCGTAGAAAAACTTGAGCAACTCACTCAAGCTAAGGAGTTAGTTCATGTTGCTAAAAGTTATGCCAATGGCCTAGCCTCAGTTAATGTTGATACAACTTGTAATGCCATTATCGACCTAGGCGCTGCTGCTGGTGGGTCCAGGCCGGCAAATGAGTTAACTATTGACCAAACACGTTTTCCGAAAATTTTTAGTCAAATTTTTTCTCAATGTAAAAATACTGGTGGCCAAGTTTTAGCTCGAGCCCTATTAATGCAAGTGGTTGCCTTACAAAATTTAATTGGACCAGACTTTAGAAATGTTGAGTATATGAAAAGCAAATCCAAAATTGTTCAACTTATATATCTACATTCAATGGTAAATAACCTTCATAAAGGCGAAATTACAATGTTTGAAGACCACAACCCAACTAGCTTCAAAAACCATGAAACTTTGTATGGGCGAGTTGAGCGTGTTTTCGTAAATAATTATGTAGACAACCGCCTTAGAGACTCTCAAGGAAGCTACATCTATGACCTAGCCAAAATTCCTACTAAGGTTCCTGGGCTAGATAGAGTTTACACACATGCTGAAATCGCCAATGGCACTTCAGCATACTTTAACCGCATGAAAGAGTTAGAAATAAATGGCAGCTGCTTTCATTGTGGCTATAAGGTTGAAGGTCGTAACCTAATATCAAGAAACGGAAAAGAATTCTTTAGTTATCCTAAAGATCCAAAAAGCCAATGTCCAGTGCATAAAGACCATATTGTGGCCAAAGGAAACGATGGGAAGTATTACTCTTACCGTCTACACTATTCACGCAGAAATGGTGCCACTGAACATATGGCAGCTTACTACCATAACCATCAATCTGGACATTTACCCATTGCTAACAGTGAGCAAGATGCCAATGACGGAAAATTTGGGTACTGCTCAAATATTTTAAATAATCAAATTGTTCACCGCTTTGGAATGCCTAACACACACCTTAGAGGACGTTTAGTCTACACTTACTGGAAACCTTACTCTCGAACTCATGGTAAACCCCAGTGTCGCCGCTATTATTTCCGCTGTGTACCTATGGCTGGCGAGTGGGAGTACAAACAAGGCGTGAGCCCAACGAGTAATGTGATGCATTACCTAAGCGGATTACCAAAATCTAAAGTTCAAAACTACTGTTCAACTTCAGGAACTGGCTATAAAACTGTAACAAGGCAACTGTCTACAGATGAAAAAGCCCACCTTAGAACATATGTGGGTACAGATAAATTTTCTGCTAATGATACTATCAGCACCAATACTAATACTGTAAGCCAGCTGACTAGCACCTACTGGTTCTATAGAGAAGCCCCTGTTAGTTATGGAAAAAACGACCAACCATTTAGTGCCCTAAAACCAATTATAGGAAATCACTTTGCCGAATCTTCAAAGTTTTTTAGAGCTGTTTTTGCTCCAGTGAATAATGCTATTAATGTGGACCAATGTGAAGATCCAAAAACTGAAATATAACCAACAACATATAATATTTGCTATGACTAGTTAGTCATAGCAAATTAGCTCGGCCAGCCAAGCTATTAGTAAAAATATTAAATTTCTACACAATTTATATAAAAACTTTGTTTTCTAGCATCATCTTTACAAGCACCTAAACTCTCACACACTTCGGTTTGAACTAGCGACTCACCTCTAATAGTAAAACCATCATTATTTATAGTCAGCTCTCTTTTAGCCGCTCGAAAGCGAAGCTGCTCAAAAAACATGACTTTCTCGCCCTCACAGTACTGGCTATACTCAATACCATCATCACCGACTTCACTGTACGGGAATTCCATTTGCCCATAGCCTTCATGATCAATGATTTGCATAACAAACATACCAATATCTGGGTTTTTGCCCATTGTGGCCAATTTAATTTTCCAATCATTGCTCTCAGTACTTCCATACTTTTCTTGGCAAGTCAGATTATTAAACTCAAAAGAGGGACAAGAAAAGGCTATAGAATTAAAAAAAATAAGGCTTAAAAATATCATAGATTTCATAAGTTTCCTTCTAGGCTATTAATTTATCATTTCTGGCGCCACAATTAATTTATATGCCTTTTTTGTCAATTAATTAAAAGATCTTTTAATGAAAATCTCTTAAATTTAGTTTGTGGCTTTATTATAACTTATTTCTGAATATCCAAATAAGTTCTTTATAATGAGTCTTAAATCCGTAATAATAAATTTTATGAAAATATTTATTATTATAATGTCTTTATTTACTATTAATTGCACAAGTATAAAACACAAAGAACTCTCTATTAAAGATACCGAGGGCTTTAGAGTTTCTTATTTTGACTACAAAACAAAGCCTGAGAAGTCTATAAATCGCACAGTTATAATTTTTCCACCCACTGGCGGAGTTACATATCTAGAAAAATCATATGCAAAAAATTTATGTAAAAAAGGTGCTAATGTAAAAGTATTAAATGGGTGGTCTGGTCAAAACAGGAAAACACTTGATCTCACACTACATCAAGATTTACACAGTAAAGCCATGAAAGCATTTTCAATGGTTTTAGATACTATTGGAGAGAAACAAACCATCTCAGTTATGGGCACTAGCCTTGGTGGCCTATACTCATCAGTTGCTGCTAATAAATTTGATAGAATAAATAATATAGTGGTTGTAGCAGCCGGAACACCAATCCCAGAGGTTATTGCCCACTCTGAGCATGAATCCATGAAGACTTTAAGAAACAAAAGGTATAAACAAAGTCCTTATAATAGTCGCGATGAGTACGCTAAGGCCATAAGCGATGTGTTTTTTCTTGACCCACAAGACTTGCCACCAAAATACAAAGATAAAAAACTTGCAATGGTCATATTAAAAGATGACTTAGCAGTACCGACAAAATACCAACAGAATTTAAAAAATTACTGGTTGCCAGAAAAAACCATTTACTTAGACTCTAATCATATTTGGGGAATTATTAAAACTTGGCTATTTCACTCAGATGAACTTGTAGATTTTCTTATTAAATAGATTTTTAAAACAATTAAAGCTCGTCTAATTGACTCGTAAATTAAAGTAACAAGTGCAACCCTTAGGTTTTTTTATATATCTCCCATGGAGTTTGATAATTCAATGTTTTTCTTGGTCTATTATTAAGTGCATCCTGAATATTCTTAAAAAACT
>Ga0079203_1003340_pt1 | contig 10116 bp, 5 predicted proteins | sample PorBlaMBantryBay_FD_68602 | JGI IMG/M metagenome (GOLD analysis project Ga0079203, IMG submission 68602) | Marine algae microbial communities from Bantry Bay - Bantry Bay, Ireland | ecosystem: Host-associated > Algae > Red algae > Blade | place: Bantry Bay, Ireland
CGGCTCCACCCTGCCAATTCAGAAACGCGCTCAAGGCCAAGACACTAACTACCGTCAGCAAAAATAAGGATCCGAGCACGGTCGCCCAAATAGGGAAGCGTCTGTTAACGCGTTGGCGTGGTTGGTACTTAAAGCCCTCCACAAATGCTTCATAGGGAATCTCTGCGTCATTGAGTAGGGTATCTTTTGGTGGATAAGGGAGGGTGTTCTTACCACTATCTGCTCTACCTGCCTGTGACCAACTTGCAGTGGCACCCATATACTCTTCAGGATTCTGCTCAGCAATCTCTGCTGGAATAATGCGTAAATAATGGTTCCCCACACGCAGCGTTTCATGCGGATGCCACCTTGCGCGCTGATTTGACTCAAGCAGCTGACCCTCAATATAGAGACCATTTGTACTATCCAGATCCGTCACATAAAAGCATCCACCCTCACGCTCAATCAGGGCGTGGTGGCGCGAAAGCTTTGGATCATTTCGTAATGTCAGAATATTATCTTCTTCCCGACCAATCGTAATAGACGCAAGCGGCACACTAATAGACGTTATGTTGCCATTTGGTGCAACCACCTGTATTTGATCCTGTGTACTTGGTGGTGCGGACTCCGTTCGCTCGAATTGTTCGGCTAGGGAATGACCTCGTTGCACAACGATACTCTCTTGGTGCAGCGTGGCAAGTCCAGCCGATGCAATCGCAGATTCGGGCAACGTTTTAGGCAATTTCTGCTTGAGCGCCATCTCTAAAGCAGCCGCCATTTCTCCGGCAGAAGCATGACGCTCTGCTGGATAGCGCCTTAATGCTTTACGAATAATCAGTGCAATAGCATCAGGTAAATCGGGGCGAACATGTTGCGGATCAGGAAAAGATTGTGGCTCTTGTGCATGGTAGCGCATGATCTCGGTGAGGCTGTTCACCTCGATGGGTGGCTTGCTGATCACAAGTTCGTAGAGCAAAACGCCCAATGCATAAATATCGCTTGCCGCTCCAATGGCTTCGTTGGGGCCAAGCACCTGTTCTGGTGACATATAGGCAGGCGTGCCCATAATTGAATCAGATTGAGTAATGCCAGCCACCCCCACTATCTTGGCTAGGCCTAGATCTGTAACAATCGGTTGATAGCCAAACTCGCTATTTTTATCGGGCTGCAGCATGATATTAGCTGGCTTTATGTCGCGATGGATGACATTGCTCTGGTGCGCGTGTTCAATTGCTTGACAAATGACTCGAACCAAAGCCAGCGCTTCTGGCAGCGGTAGCCACTCACTTTTGCGTAACAAATTGTTAAGTAGATCGCGCAAATTATCGCCAGGAATGTAGTCCATCACCATATAAAGATGCTGCTCTTCCTGTGCAAAATGGCGAACGCCAACAATATTTGGATGTTTTACCGCCGCGGCACTGCGAGCCTCAAGTCGAAACCTCTTTTGGAACTCGGGTTTTTGCGCAAACTGTGGATGCATCACCTTTACGGCAACGTCAATATGCAGCATCATGTCGCGGGCTTTATAGACGGTTCCCATGCCGCCTATCCCCAGTGCTTTACCGATGCGAAAATTACCTAAAGTTTTGTTGGCTAAATCTGTCATAGCGGTATGGCTTATTTGAGCTTATGCTAGGTTTAACTTCCTTGGTTGTTTTTCGCATTAGAAGTTGCGCTGTCTTGCGATTTGATACCAGTAATATCAGCGGAAAGAATGAGTAACTGATGGGTGCCGATTCGTATTGTTGTACCCTTGGGCCATTCGACGCGCTCATTTGGTGGCAACAACCGTTCACCCAAATAGACGCCGTTTGTACTATTATTATCAGTTACAAAAAATGTCTCGTTTTCATATTCAACCTGCGCATGGTAACGCGAAAGTTTTGGGTCATTGGAGAGCGATAACAGATTATCTTCCTCGCGCCCAACCGTTAATGGCGTGGTATGAATATCCATAAACATAAGGTCGCCTGCTGGCAACATAATCTGTATGCGATCTGGTATACGCTGAGTCTCGACTTGATTTTTCTCAACTTGATTTTGCTCAGCTGGTTCAGCCTCAGAGTCCTCATGTTTAAGACCGCCATCCTCTTGCCATAAAAAGGTCTCTTCAACAGCAGGATGAACGGCTGACTCTTTAAGTATTACCTGCCGAAGCGCCTCCTCTAGGGCAAAAGCCATTTCCTGTGCTGAAGCGAAGCGCTCCTCTGGCTTTCGCATTAACGCTTTACGAATAATCCAATTGACTTCTGCGGACAGATCGGGACGCAATGCTTTTAGATCAGGAACCAGCACCGACTCATTCGTATGATATTGCACAATTTCAGAAATACTGTTCGTTACAAATGGAGGCGCACTTGTGACAAGCTCGAAAAGCAGTACACCCAGCGTATAAATATCGCTTGCTGCACCAACGCTTTTGCGTGGCCCCAGCACCTGTTCGGGAGACATATAAGCTGGTGTTCCCATAGGCCCCTCGGCTTGCGTAACGCTTGCCATGCCCACTATTTTGGCAAGCCCTAAATCTGTGATGATGGGTTGATAGCCAAAAGCGCTTTGCTCATCAGGCTGTAACATAATATTGGCAGGCTTTATATCACGGTGAATAACGCCACTTTGATGTGCATGCCCAATGGCTTGGCAGATAATTTGTACCAATTGAAGGGCTTCTTCTAGCAGTAAGCGTTCGCCTTTTCGCACCAATCTGTTAAGACGTTTACGCAAATCGTCGCCAGAGATATACTCCATTACCATATATAAATGTGACCCTTCTTCGCCAAGGTAACGCACACCAACAATATTTGGATGTTTGACGGCGGCTGCACTGCGGGCTTCTTGCTGAAACCTTTGCTGAAACTCTTTTTGTTGCGCAAATTGCGGATGCATTACCTTGATAGCAACATCTATGTTCAGCATCGTATCGCGCGCTTTATAGACGGTCCCCATGCCACCGGTACCCAATGTATAGCGGATACGAAAGTTGCCTAACGTTTTATTGGTAAGATCTGCCATAAAAATCAACTCTCTTGCAGTTAAACGGATGGTATTTACCAAACCGATGTTCTCAACTAGGTTGATTCACCCGATTGACTGAGATGAAACGATATAATTACAAAGCAGGAACTAGTAGCCGTATCCCAATATAGTGATCTCGATGTTCTGGGCTATTTCGGGAACGAAACGTTACTTGCAACGAATTGGGTGAATCGCCCCACGAACCACCACGTAACACACGCTGAACTGTACTTGGGGCATCTACATTTTCGCGCCCATCCCCTGAATTGTATGGATATATGTATTGAGGCGATTCACTATTCCCGCCCCAAAGAGAGTTAGTCCACTCTAGAACATTACCTGCCAAATCATAAATGTTGTTTGGACTTCTACCAGACTCGAACCTACGCACGGCACCGGTCCCAGTAAAATCATGCTTGAATCCAGCACTCTTCCATTGCTGGTAACATGTATCATTACAATAGTTTGCGTGATTGGGATCCCATTGATTGCCCCACGGAAAGATTCGTCCGTCGATTCCCCGTGCTGCCTTCTCCCATTCGGCCTCGCTAGGCAAACGGACCGACACGCCTAGTTTCTGTGAGAGCCAACGACTGTATGCAATCGCTTCATACCAGCTAACGCCAATCACGGGGTGTTCATTGCCTCCCTTGTTTGGACTGAACCAAAATTCTGGTGAAGTAACGTTATTTTGGGTCTTCCATTCCCAACCAAATGTTGTCCAGTATGCTGGATTTTGGTAGCCATCACTCCCAACAAATTCTCCAAACTGTGCATTCGTTACTTCGGTTTGCATGATCCAAAAGGCAGGAACGGTAACCGTAGTTTGAGGCCGCTCATTGTCAACGGCATTTGGATCTGAATTGCCCATCAGAAATGATCCCCCTGAAACATAGCCAAAGCTGATTCCACCAATTTGCTTTATAGTCCCAGAGCGAGGGAGGGTTGGTGAGGGAGATAGGGTTGGCGTAGGAGACTTGATTAATATCGCTGTTGGCGACGGTTTGGTTGGAATCTGTTTGGCTATTTCTACAATATCCTCATTGTCTAGGGATAAATAATCACTAGATACCCAACCAGTAAGTTTTCTGTCCTCATTATCAACCTGTGCCTCGATTTGCCACCATGTCTCATCAAGATTATGTCCTTGAACGGTAACAGGTTGCCCGTTCGCCAACTGCCCTAAAATAGGATGAGCTGTATCGGGGCCACCGCGCACATTGACCACGCCATCAGCAACAGCTATTGGATTTGAGAGTGGAGTCGGCTTTGGTGTTGAGGGGGGCGCAGTTTTCGTGGGAGATGTTGCAGCTATTTCCTCTGCAGGGCCTATCGATTGCGTTATAGTTATTGCGGTTCTCTGCGTTTGAGTGTCTGATTGTTCAGCTTCTGGGGCTGCCGTAACCGTTAAATCAATAGTTGTCATTGATGCTTGATCCTCAAGTGCAGGTTCTATGCTTGCTGTAGCAGTTTGCGCTTCAATTTGTACAGCGGTCCCGTTTCCACTAAGTACTGGCAATGCTAAACGATTCTGAGAGACCCAAATAAACCCACCAATCACAGTTAACAATACAACGCCTAAAGCAGATACCCCCCATACACCGATGCGATGACGGGATGCTGTTGTCCTCGATTCTAGCGCCACTGCAACATCATAAGATTCATGGCCGAGGTATGGCACTGTGACTGCACCTATTGAAGAAATAGCTGTCACGCTATTTATATCATCACGCTTCAGCTGGTCAACAGCTTTTGCACGAATGATGCGCATGTGGTGATTCCCAATTTGCAGAATAGAATCTGCGCGCCACTCTGTAGGCTGATTCGGTGGAATCAGCTGATCATCTAAGTAAACGCCGTTAGTGCTAGACATATCAATTACATATAGACCATTGTTTTGATATTCAATACGCGCATGATATCTCGATAGTTTTGGATCATCTCTCAGCTCTAGTATGTTATCGTCCTCACGCCCAACTGTGATTGGAATCGAGCTAATTGGCATAAAGCGAGCGCCACCATTCGGGAATACAATCTGAATACTGTCCTGCGACTCTGACGAGGGTGGTACATGCTCGAATTGGTCGAACAAAGAGTGCCCATGTTGAGCAACAATGCTTTGTTGATGGACCGTTGCAAGGCCTCGTACAGTTGAGACCGAAGTCGGTAGCGTGTGAGGCAACCGCTGTTGCAGCATCCTGTCTAACGCAATCCCCATTTCATTCGCGGACGCAAAGCGTTCAGATGGCTGGCGCATCAGCGCGCGGCGCATAATCGATTCAATGGCATCTGGCAGATCGGGACGTAGCGTTTGCGGATCAGGGTATGTTGCTGGTTCTTGTGTATGATAATTGATCACCTCGGAGATACGCGTTGCTCTGAATGGTGGGGTACTTGTTGCGAGCTCATATAAGAGAACGCCTAATGCATAAATATCACTTGCAGCACCAATTGCCTCGTTTGGTCCAAGCACTTGTTCTGGGGACATGTATGCCGGTGTCCCCATGATCTCATCCGTTTGCGTAATGCCTGCAGCACCCATCATTTTTGCAAGCCCCAAGTCGGTAATTACGGGACGATAGCCATATTCACTTTCTTCATCGGGCTTCAACATGATGTTGGCTGGCTTGATGTCGCGGTGGATCACGCCGCTATTATGGGCATGGCTGATTGCTAGGCAAACGGTGCGGACAAGTGTAAGCGCCTCGGGAAGAACCAGCCATTCTTTTTTTTCTAGTAACGCGTTAAGTATGTCACGTAAATTATCCCCCGGAATGTACTCCATTACCATGTACAGGTGTGGCCCCTGCTGATCAAAATGGCGCACACGTACGATATTCGGGTGCTCAACCGCAGCAGCGCTGCGTGCTTCCTGCTGAAAGCGCTGTTGGAGCGAAGTTTGTTGCGCAAACTGCGGATGCATTACCTTAATGGCCACAGGGATATCCAACATCGTGTCGCGCGCTTTATAGACGGTGCCCATACCACCGGTACCTAGTGTGTGGCTGATGCTAAAATTTCCTAACGTCTTATTGGTAAGATCTGTCATAGTAACTTACAAAAATGCTCATCTCTTAAATTTCAACGTATACACCGTATGCGCCGGCTTAAATTCATTAATAATCCGTTCAATCAACTCTCGTTCAAATTCATTTTCAGAGACAGGCACGGTGACCTCAAATGTATGAGAGGCCAATCCTTTACTTTCATCATCAATGCTAGGGACTTGACCGGTATAGATCTTTAGAATGCGGGATAGTGCGGCTTTTGTACCGCGCCGAAAGAAAAGAAAATAGGCACAAGCAAGTAATTCGCGACGTTTTTCCTCGGACCATGTCTGATCGAAAGTGAGTTCAAACCAACTCGCAAGCCACGGCAAGAATCCAACTGGGGCAGTAGCGGGATCAAGAAAGAGATCAAAGCCGTCCGCAGTCCACTCTAAGGGGAGTAAGATCGATTCGAAGATGGCTAAATAACGAGACATGAACGCATCTTGCTCATCTCGCTGATGATGCGAAGCAAAATGCCCGTTTTGTGTCGTCCCATTCTGTCGAACTCCATTTGTGTACAGTCCATTCTGAGAGTTGCTCGTACCGTTTGTATAGAGTTTGTTTGCCTGATAAATTTCAGGCAGATAATTGATTAGACGAGTGCTGTATCGATTTAGGCTCGGAGGTACTTCACCCGAATAGGCTGGCAGCCCCTCATCAAGGGGTGGTGGGATTGTAGGTGGCGGCTGTTTCGTTTCACGAGGCGGTGGTTTTACAGGTGGCGGTTGCGAAGTAATGACTTCAAAGGTAAGCAAATAGCCATCTATTTTTAGCTCATCGCCATGCTTAAGCGGGATGCCCCCCTTTTTGCGGATATCCTCCCCATTCAAAAACGTGCCGTTGCTGCTGCCAGGATCGGTAATCAGGTAACCACTCTCATCTTTTTCGATCGTCGCGTGGTTACGCGAGACAAACTCGTTTGTCAGGACAAGATCGCTCTCGGGTAGACTGCCAATCTTCACCAGCTTGTTCCCAAGCGGGAAGACGTGCTCGTTTTCGTCTTGATCTATTATACGTAGTTGGTAGATCTGTTCTGGAGTCATAGAATTTAACTGTTGTCGTTTAGCCGTTTTCTCGTTTTATCTCGATTGGAACACTACATGATGATAACCAGAGGCAATAACTCCATGTCCAACCAGCTCAATCACATCAACTGGCCCACCCCTCTGATCACCATTTTGTTCAGCGGCAAACAATTCGATACGTCGAATCGCTTGTGCAGATGGCAGACCACGTAAACAATGATGAACATCCACTACTTGTAACGTTTTGCCAAAGGGCCATCCCTTCCCATCGTCCCCACCAACTAGCGGATTTAGATAATGGTAGAGCTGGCGTAAAAGTGTATCTTCAACGCTCTTCTGGTCGATCCCTGGCAATGGCCCAACCGTTACTGTGACGGATACCCAATTATAAGCAGGTTCACTCGGCGGATTTAGGCGTGCCGTCAGCAACCTGCGCTCATCGAGGTATTCTCGTAGCCTTGCCATATCAAGTGGACTGGGTTTCAAGAGCTCCGGTCCAATATAGCCAACTGGGTTACGAATCTTAGGAATGACAACGACATGAATCTGACCAGCAGCCCCTGATGTTTCTGGTAAGACCTGTACACACTTCACACGGGCAATCTTCTCGGAAAGTATCTCTTTTGCCAGAAACTCAAAATCTTCTTGTGTCACTGCCCGCTGCTGCGAGCGCAACAGGCCAGGCATTTGGACGATGGCATCTTCAATAGATTCCGAATCTTTTCCTGCCCAAGCTGCCGCATAGTTTGAAACGCGATCCACATAGGGAATCGAGGTTTTCAGCGTATTCAACATACCCTTTTCTACATTACCAATAAGGCCACCACCATGGCGATATAGAGCGTAGAAGATTGAGGCACCCCGTTTGGGCGTAGCTCCATATCGTTTAATAGTCCCATCTGGCGTACGCACAGCTGGGCCAAATCGCACCTCACCATTGATGCGATCAACAATATAATGGTTATCAATAAAAGAAGAACGGGAGAAGTCAGCCACCTCCTGCCAAATTTGCTCGTCTTCCCCTTCGACTTTTATGTACAAATACTCCCCATCTTGATTATCATATAAGTCATTGTTATCCTTTTGGCGGCCAAGGAGCGGTGGCAGCTGTACCATAAAGCGTTGATTTGGTTCACCTGTACTTTGTCCAAGAAACTCATCTTGCACAAATCGGGCATGGGTTGCCATCGTCGTCCCACCGATTGATGCAACCGTCCGAATTCGTAACAACTTTGGTGATTTAGTATAGGGTATCATTCCACTTTCTTTCTCGCTTGGTGTTATCTCTTTAAGCTTAAGCCGCACCCAGAATTGTTCATCATCACTACTCTTATCCGCGCTAGTGCCACCGAGACCTCTTTCAACTTTAGGTATATGGATTTGAATACGCCCTGATTTATTTAAGCCTAAAGTGGTGTCTAAATCTACATCACACTCAACCCACTTTCTTCTCTTTTTTGACTGCGATTCATCGGCTGTTGCTTCCCAAATATAGGGTGGAAACTCTGGATTTATGCCTGCAGCAGCTGCATGATCAAAGTCTAGCTCAATGCGAAGGATGTGGTGACTCAAATTATTATTGAACCCCAAATAGAGTGCATCATCATCCTGTGGCACGTCGGAAAAAATGCTAATCCCTTTGTTTTTGTCATACCCTAATTCCAAAAGGCCTCGATTTTGTTTTTTTAGTAAGTTCTTTTGACGAGTATAAACGGTCTCAAATTCAGCTACTTGAATCTCGAAATCTTCATCCGTTGAGAAAATAATTGGCACATCCGTTTCAGTTTGAGTGCTTGAAACTTCAGTGTTATCTGGAATAACAACATTGATCTCTTGCGGGGCCGATAGCCAAAAACTGATATTTGTCGTGGCTGGCGTTGGCTCTTTGAGTGTAACCCCAAACATCTCCATAAATTTTCGGTAGTGCAGGTCTGGCACCTGATTGAGCCGATATAAAATAATGTCGGTCATCCAGGCAAATAGCTCGATCATCGTAACGCCTGGATCACTGACATTGTGGTCAGTCCATTCAGGGCAGTAGAGGGGGATGCGCTTTTTTGCTTCGTCTACGATATCTTGAAACTGTCGATCATCGAGTTTAGGTATGGGTAAAGACATGGGTTACTCCGCTTTGATTGCAGATGTTTAGGGTTCAGAGAGTTAAATTTTTGGTAACCGTTCAGCCCCTTACGCCGGTTGTGTGCCCGCAGCTGTTTGTAGGCTTGGAAGCGTAGCGGCTTTATCAAAACTAAGGAGGCTTCTGAACGGTTACAATTTTAGGTAGGGTGCTTATTCTTCAGGAATGAGATAGAAGGGATAAACTAAACTACGCTGATCCTGCAGTACCTTGACCCTATACTTGATTTCAATTCGCAACATATTGTCTACTGGTTCAACATCTACTTCCATTACGTCAATACGTGGTTCCCACATCCCAAGAGCATCTTGTACAAAACGTTGTGCTTGGGCTGCGGTTTGCTCATCATTGGGTGCAAAAATAAGATCATGTAGCCGACAGCCAAATTCTGGCCGCATGACACGTTCACCAGGATAGGTGCTCAGGATGATTACAATTGCTTGGTCCAACTCGCTGCGATCACAGGTAAGTGCGACCCCACCTTGAACGCCTATGCCAAGCGGGAAAGACCATCCTCGGCCGATAATGGGGTTTGTTGGTTTTGTGACTGTGGTTGATGACATAGAACCTCATAAAAGTAGATAGATTTCAATGATTCTTTTTTATGCAGTGTTAACAGACACTTGCCCTGGATTCGTAATGGCAATTACACCACCCCATTGACACATGAGTTGGCATGTACTATTTAATGCCAGCTGACCGCCAATCTTCACCTTTAATGAGCCTGGGGTCCAGGGTGCTGTCGTTACTGGTATGCAAGGCTGAGGCGTCAATATACCCAATGCAGCAGTTGTTGCGGCGGCGACTTGTGGATTGGTTGGTGTTGTACACATCCCAAACGGTGCAATATTGGCAATCGGAGCGTGATCCATAATGGTTGCGGCAAATGGACCCTCTACCATGGTCT
>Ga0079203_1003347_pt1 | contig 10102 bp, 7 predicted proteins | sample PorBlaMBantryBay_FD_68602 | JGI IMG/M metagenome (GOLD analysis project Ga0079203, IMG submission 68602) | Marine algae microbial communities from Bantry Bay - Bantry Bay, Ireland | ecosystem: Host-associated > Algae > Red algae > Blade | place: Bantry Bay, Ireland
ATCCATTTAATCAACAAAATTGAAATTTAATAAATCTAAATCTTTTAAACCCGCACTAACCTGGTTCAAGCAAAATGACTGGAAACCCTTTTCATTTCAAAAGCAGACCTGGGAGGCATATTTAACGGGCAAAAGTGGTTTGGTAAATGCGCCGACAGGGAGTGGAAAAACGTATTCGTTGATGATTCCGATTTTACTGGAATTTTTACAACAAACTTCCGTTGAAGATCCGAAGGCAAAAAATAATGGGTTACAGATAATCTGGATTACCCCGATCCGGGCCTTGGCCAAAGAAATAAAAAATGCAGGTAGCCGAGCGATTCAAGCACTGGGATTGAACTGGGAGATTGCAATTCGTTCGGGAGATACCAAAGCTTCTGACCGAACCAAACAAAGAAAAAAGCCACCAGAAATTTTAATTACTACTCCAGAGAGTTTACACCTTTTAATTGCCAGCGCCGAATATTCCAGGTTTTTTAAAAATATGAAAACGATGGTGGTTGACGAATGGCACGAGTTGATCGGGACCAAACGAGGGGTGCAGATTGAATTGGCACTCTCTCGGCTTCGCGCTAAATGTCCGGCACTAAAAACCTGGGGAATTTCAGCCACCATCGGCAATATGGAGCAAGCGGTAGAAGTACTGTTGGGGCCAGGCTATAAAAACGGCGATTGGGAAATCATTCGTTCTAAACTCAAAAAAAAGATCGTTATTAAAACGGTCATGCCCGATAAAATTGAACGGTTTCCATGGTCGGGCCACCTAGGAATTACATTGTTACCAAAAGTATTACCACTTATTTACAACAGTAAAACTACGTTAATTTTCACCAACACCAGAGCGCAGTGTGAAATCTGGTACCAGCGACTATTAGAAGCCGACGAAGATCTCGCCGGACAAATTGCCATGCACCACGGATCGATCAGCCGAGAACTTCGTAACTGGGTAGAAGAGTCTTTACACACCGAACAACTAAAAGCAGTAGTTTGTACTTCCAGCCTGGATCTCGGGGTAGATTTTCGTCCGGTAGAAACCATCGTACAGATTGGTTCTCCCAAAGGTGTCGCTCGTTTTATGCAGCGGGCAGGTCGGAGTGGACACCAGCCAGGCGCAACCAGCCATATTCACTTCGTCCCCACTAATTCACTGGAATTGATTGAAGCTTCTGCCATCCGAACAGCGGTCAAAAACCAACAACTGGAAGCAAGGTATCCCTATATCCGGTCTTTTGATGTCTTGGCGCAATATCTAGTCACCTTGACTACTTCCGAAGGCTTTGAGCCGATATCAACCCTCGCAGAAATCCGTACGACCTACGCTTTTAACAGTGTAACGGACGAAGAATGGGACTGGTTGTTAGATTTTATTACGACTGGAGGTCCGTCTATGGATGCCTACGAAGAAATGCGGCGGGTAGGTTTTCATTCCGGGCTTTACCGAATTATGAATAAACGCATGGCTACGCGCCAGCGATTGTCGATGGGGACGATTGTTGGAAATAGTTCAATGAGGGTCAAATATATGCGTGGCGGAAAAATCGGACAAGTGGAAGAGTGGTTTATTTCACAAATAAAACCGGGAGAAACCTTTTGGTTTGCAGGACGCAGCCTGGAGTTGATTCATATCCGAGGAATGGAGGTGATTGTAAAAAAGAGTAAGAAGAAACGAGGTAAAATTCCATCCTGGCAAGGAGGACGATTACCATTGTCTTCGCAATTGTCGGAAGAGCTGCGGCAAAAAGTAGCCCTGCTGAGTCGAGGGGAATATCCGGACGCAGAACTAAAAAAGATAAAACCACTGACAGATTTACAAGCCAATCGGTCTCTGGTGCCCAACAAAAATCAACTGTTGATTGAGTATTTTAAAAGCCGAGAAGGATTTCATTTATTGGTGTATCCCTTCGAGGGACGGGCTGTACATCAAGGTATCAGCACCCTCATGGCCTGGCGAATTTCCCAACTGCAGCCGATTAGTTTTACCATCGCTATGAACGACTACGGATTTGAATTGTTATCAGATACGGAGATACCGATTGATACAGCCCTACAAAATGACGTTTTTTCGACCCATCATCTGACCGAACATATTCAGTCAAGTATCAACTCGGTAGAAATGGCGATGCGACAATTCCGAGAAATTGCGGTTATTTCCGGCTTGGTTTTTAAAGGTTTTCCAACTAAAGAAAAAAGGGTAAAACATTTGCAGTCTTCCGCCGAATTATTTTTTAAAGCATTCGCTGATTATGAGCCAGATAATTTACTTTTGTTACAAGCTTACGAAGAAGTAATGAGTTTTCAACTGGAGGAAGTTCGCCTGCGTTCTGCCTTGCAAAGAATTAATAACCAAGAAATAAAATTAATGCGTCCACCAAAGGCCACGCCATTTTCTTTTCCTATTATTGTAGATAGATTACGGGAACGATTGAGTTCGGAAAAATTGCAAGATCGGATTGATAAGATGCGATTGCAGTTGGTTCGCTAGAGTAGGTAATTATTTGTTGAACTACCTTTATATTGTTAAAAGTGCTAGAAATAAATTTACAAGGAGAAGCGTTGATATTGGACCCCGACAAGGCGATCTATTGGCCACGACGTAAAACATTATTACTAGCGGATCTACATTTAGGAAAGGCCGAACACTTTCGCCGAGAAGGGCTACCAGTGCCAATGGCGATCCGGACAAAGAACCTGAATAGAATAGCGTCTTTGCTAAAAAAATATAATCCGAAACGCGTACTCTTTTTGGGAGATCTGTTTCACAGTTGGCATAATCACAGTTGGACTATATTCTGTGATTTTTTAAAAGAGCGAAGCCATATCTCTTTTGAATTGGTTATCGGAAATCACGATATTCTGAGCGAATCAGATTACCAGAAAGCGGGGTTGATATTGCACGAAGAACCCTATTTACAACCACCCTTTATACTTTCTCACCATCCACAGGAAGAAATCCTCAAAGGGTACTACAATCTATTTGGTCATATTCATCCTTGCGTATACCTAGAAGGACTGGGCAAGCAATATATGCGAGTTCCTTGTTTTCATTTTGGAAAATACCACGGTGTGCTGCCCGCTTTCGGGGAATTCACGGGTATGGCAAAAATGGAAACGGTAGATGGGGATCGTGTATACATCGCTATAGAAGAAATTGTAAAAGAGGTTACTTAGCTTGACTTTAACTAATAGCAAGGTTTGGCTAAAGTAGAGGTTAGTAATGGTCAAACAATAACTTATTAATAGTCCATTCTTCCGTACACATTCCCATGTTTTTTGTTAACTTGGCTGTTAAAAAAATTAGATGCCGATCACCAAAAAGACAATTGAACAGAAACGATTAGACGATCATTATTCAGGAAAAGAAAGATGGCTCGACTGGGGCCCTTACCTCAGCGAACGTCAGTGGGGAACGGTACGGGAGGATTATAGTCCGGGCGGAGATGCCTGGGAATATTTTCCACACGATCAGGCGCGGAGCCGAGCGTACCGATGGGGGGAAGATGGGTTGATGGGAATTTCTGATATTCGAGGGTGGCTATGCTTTTCGGTAGCCTTGTGGAATGGGAATGACGCGATTATTAAAGAACGATTATTCGGGCTTTCTGGCCCAGAAGGAAATCATGCGGAGGATGTGAAGGAACTATACTATTATCTAGATAGCACTCCCACGCACTCCTACATGAAGACCTTATACAAATATCCACATACTGCTTATCCTTACGATGAATTGATACGGGAAGCTCGGCACCGGGATCGTTCTGAGCCGGAATACGAAATTGAGGACACGGGTGTTTTTGATGACCAAAAATATTTTGATGTTACCACCGAATATGCGAAGGTAACGGGTGAGGATACGTTTATAAAAATCACCATAGCCAATCGCGGGAAAGACGCCGCCACGATTCATCTCCTCCCTACCCTTTGGTGTCGCAATTACTGGCAATCAGATAAAAAAGAACCAAAACCGATTATCAAATCTATTCCTCATAAAGTCAAAGGCGAACAGGCCGCTGAAATTCAGCATCCCAAAATGGGCGAGGAAAAATACTATTTCTATTTTGCAACAGGAGACCAGGTATTGTATGCCGAAAACGAAACCAACCGCGAACGCATTTTTCACAAAAAAAATGATTCCCCTTTCGTAAAAGATACGATTAACAATGCGATCATCGCACAGGATTTTTCTATTTTCAAAAAACAAAATTCGGGTACAAAAATGTGTCCTTATTATGTAAAAGAAATTGACGGCGGACAAGAAGCTGTTTTTTATTTAAGAATAACCAATAAAAAAACGAAAGGAACTGCGTTTGGAAAACTAGCAGCGCAAACCTTTACCACTAGAAAAAAAGAGGCAGATGATTTTTATAATAATATGGTACCTAAAAATTGCGATACAGCATTAAGCAATATCCAACGGCAGGCGTATGCAGGAATGATGTGGACCAAACAATTTTATTACTTCGATGTCAATGCCTGGCTGAACGGTGACGATCTTTACACCGACACGCCAGATACCCGTAAAAATGGTCGCAACAGCAACTGGCGTACCCTCAACAATCGCGACATTATTTCCATGCCCGACAAATGGGAATATCCCTGGTATGCGGCTTGGGATTTGGCATTTCACTGTGTGCCGTTAGCCGAATTGGATTTGGAATTTACTAAACATCAACTAGTGCTTTTCCTGCGCGAGTGGTTTATGCACCCCAATGGTCAGCTCCCCGCTTATGAGTGGTCATTTGGAGATGTGAATCCACCTGTGCATGCGTGGGGATGCTTGAAAGTATATCGGATTGGCATCCAAAAAACAGGTAAAAAAGATATTCCATTTCTAAAACAGGTTTTTCAAAAACTCTTGATCAACTTCACCTGGTGGGTCAACCGAAAAGATAATAATGACAATAATATTTTTGAAGGAGGCTTTCTAGGATTGGATAACATAGGTGTTTTTGATCGGTCAAATGATATTCCCGGAAGTGGAACACTGGAGCAGGCAGATGGAACTGCATGGATGGGTATGTATTGTTTGAATATGCTGGAAATGGCGATTGAAATTGCCTTGGAAGATCCTAGCTTTGAAGATGTAGCTACGAAATTCTATGAGCATTTTGTCCTTATTTCGGCTTCACTCAACGAAATGGGTATTGATAAAACCAACGCTTGGGACGAAGACGAAGGTTTCTTTTACGATGTACTAACGTTCCCTAATACCAATCGCGAAAACATTCCGGTACGCGTCAGATCACTAGTCGGATTGTCTACCGTATTTGCTGGTTTTGTTTTACAAAAAGAAGACCTAAAACGACTTCCTGATTTTTATAAACGGCTCAAATGGCACCGTGAATACCGCAAAGAGCATGAGAAGTACTTGGTGGTTGAGGAACTAAAAGAAAATGATGACATTTTACTTTCTTTGTTGCCAAAAGGAAAGTTGGAAAAATTGTTGATTGCATTGTTTGATAAAGATGAATTCTTATCTCCACACGGCATCCGCTCCCTATCCAAACGACACGCTGACGGTTATCATATAGAAGTCAATGGAGAATATTTTGGGCTAAGTTATGAACCAGGAGAAAGTCAGTCTGGCCTATATGGTGGCAACTCTAACTGGAGAGGTCCTATCTGGTTTCCGATGAATTATTTGCTACTTGAATCACTCCGTATTTATCATGATTATTATGGTGATAAATTTAAAGTAGAACTCCCGACCGGATCGGGTCGGTATGTCAATTTATCTGAGGCAGCAGCAGACGTTTCTAATTTGCTCATCAATATTTTTAAGCAAAATGAAAAAGGTGTTCGTCCTGTTTATGGAGCAAATACTATTTATGATAAAGATCCGTTTTTTAAAGACTTGATTTTATTTTATGAATATTTTCACGGAGATCAAGGCAAAGGATTAGGCGCTTCACATCAGACGGGTTGGACAGGATTGGTGGCGAGCATGATTGGGAAACAGCTAAACGATGTCGAAGGGTCATTAATAGTTCGGGAAGGAGATAGATTTTTTTACTAAAAGATTGATTTTGACAAAGCACTTACGAAGTATTGAATATCTTAGGAATGGCGATTAGGAATAGCGATTAAATAGATTGAGATAAAAGGCGAACTATTTTTTCATCAACCAAGGCGCTGAAATGGGCGTTATGCCTAGCATAATAGCCATTTTATGGACGCAGAGTGGCAGAAAAAGAGGAAGTATAGAATCTGCATTTATTTTGTCAACATTCCTTAATATTAGCTGCTGCGTTTTTTTTCCTACCTTGTGTCATCATACATTGAACATTAAACTAAAATGAATAAAGACACCGTAATAAAAGCCATTCAACAAGGCAAAACCAAAGCAGCCATCAACGCTTTGAAAGCGATTGATCTCAGTAAAGAAAAACAACAAGCAGTATCCATTATCGAAGCGGAATTCAGCACACTGAATCAGGAGATTTTAAAAGGAACCATAGATACGGAGGAAAGACAGCTACGTCTAAACCGGATAAATGATAAGCTGTTAACGCTAGTTTCCGAAGAAAGTCCTGATGCTTTAGTTAAAGAAAATAGAAAAAAAATAGGCATCTTGTTGGCCGCTATCGGATTTATTGGATTGCTATTTTTTGTGGTTAGAATGACCACAGCTGATAACGTAACCTGCCCAGAATTTAAAGCGGCTTCCATCAATAAAATATTATTAATTCCATTTGAAAATGTAGGAAGCGAAATATCAATGCCGCATGTTTTACTTAAAGATCGGATAGAATCATTGTCGCTTAAAAAAAATCTCTCCACGACCATCAAGCTCGGAGAAGTTCAAAAAGGATTTTCGCTGGAAGAAGCTCCTATTATTGCCAAGTCCTGTGGCGCAAATGTCATCATCTGGGGAAAATATTCCAACGCTGCTGATTCCCTACGATTGATTCTTCAATATCATTTTTTAGAACAACCCGACTGGTCAAACATGAGCGATTTGATTACCCTGAAAGATGTAACCGATATTCAAAAAGGGAAAATGCTTAAAAATTTGGAAGATTCGATCATGTCGCTATGTAGCATCATCGCAATACGACAAGACAAACAGGAGGTGACGAAAAAATGGCTGGGAAAAGTGAAAGAAAAAGAAGCCGTTGATTTGAAACTAGTGGAGGTTTTGGAAGGGGTGCAGTAATGACCGAACGAAAACATCTTCTCTCCCTGTAATTTTTCGCATTCTCTATAACAATATGTTTTTAATATTGATTCGGTTAATTAAAAATTCAATATAATCAGAATTATTATACTTTTTTTATGATGCATTATTTGATGAAATAGAACTTAGCACCTTCGCGCCTTTATCGCCATCTTCTTCGCCCCCTCCACCCACTTACGACCAATCTTCAAATTATCGTATTCCTCCGAAATCAGCTGCCTCGCCGCTTCCCCCATCTCCCCCAATCTCATCCGTTCCTCCATACAAAAATCAAAACGCCCCATCCACTCCTCCACCGTATCGGCCACCAACACATTCACCCGATCCGTAGCCGCAATTCCCTCCAACCCAATCGTCGTCGTAATCACCACCCTCCCCAGCGCCATCCCTTCCAAAATCTTCACCCGCATCCCACTTCCACTCAACAACGGAACAATCATAATCGGATGGGCATTGATAAAGTCTTGAGCATCAGGCACCTCCCCGTGAATCGTAATATTTTGATCGGTCAAAGCATGAAGCGAATCGGGCGTATTCCGTCCCGCCAAATGTAAAGTCAAATTCGGATATCGTTCCAAAATCTTTGGCCAGCAATTTTTTAAAAACCAGTTTAATCCTTCCAAATTCGGAAGCCAATCAAGGGAACCAATAAAGGAAATAGATAACGGCTTTTTAGAATCAATCCCTTTCGGTTGATAGTTTTTTATATCAATACCAATAGGGATAACTTCCGCCTCGCCTTTAAATCCAAGTTGCTGAAAAGTAGTCAGGTCACGATTCGTAATAGGTAGTAAAAGGTCGTATTGGTTAAGGTGCTGCACTTCAAAATTTTTCAATTTTTTCGTCAGGTAAGCGAGGTATTTCTTTTTTATAAAATTGTCCGTATTTTCAGTAATGCGAGACCAGATTTCATGTTCCACATTATGTGCACGCATGAGCACTTGTGCGTTGGAATGGGTGCGGATGTCTGCAAGGTAGGGCGCAAGGAAGAGCGTTTCCATTTGGACCATATCCGGCTGTAACGTCTTCAGTAATTCTATTAGTTTTCTAGAAAAATCAGAAGACACAAAGCGGTCAATATGATAGGATTTTTTTGAAAATAAATTAAAGAAAGCCTGATGTGCTTTTAGATTCGTGTCGACGGAAACACTATGAATGGATTTATAAAAATCAAAACTATCCGGCAATGCCTTTTTATCAAAAAAATGTTTCGGCGTATTGATACAAAGCAGATGAACTTCTACACCCAGCGTATTTAAAGCACGCGCCAGATTGGTGATGGCAATGACTTCGCCATCTTTAATCGGATAAGGAAATTTTTTACATAGTTGTAATATCCGCATCCGCTATTATTATTTTTCAACAGATTCTCCAGCCTCCGACCAAGCCGGTGCCACAATACAATAAAAACACAAATCCTCCTTCCCCGTATTCTCCACATGCTGTCGCGCCTCCGCAGGCACCATCACCACCACTCCTGCCTTGACCAACTGTCGATCCTCCCCCACTACAATTATTCCTTCTCCCGATGTAAAAACATAAGTCTCCGATCCACTTAAAACATGCGGCAAAGACGCACCTCTTGATGGCAAAGTCGCATACGCCAGACTATACGGCAAATCAACCAAATCATTTTTAGGATGCAATACTTCGGCAAGACGAGTCTCGTCACCAGCGATAAAAAAAGGCAGGTCAGCAGGTTGTTTAACAATCATAAAAAAAAACCTAAGGCATTTTAGTAACCATTTTAGTAACGATGAGTGATGGAAAAAGAGGAAGCATAGTGGCTTAATTTATTTTATCAACATTCCTGAGGAATGGCGATTAAATAGATTGAGATAAAAGGCGAAGTAATTTTGTTTTCTAATGAGCTGAAAAATTTGTTATGATTAAAGCTATTATTATTGATTCAAATGCCGACGACCGGAACCAGTTGCAATCCTGCCTGAAGGCCTGGCCTGAGATTACGGTAGTCGAACAGCTTAATGACTTGATAACTGGAATTCGCGCCATTCATGAGCACACCCCACAATTGGTGTTTATCGAAATTGACCTGCCGGGTTATTCAGGATTTCGCCTGATAGAAGGGTTTTCCAGCATTAACTTTGACATAATTTTTGTTACCCGACGTACCGAAGCTGCTATCAAAGCATTTAGAGCTGGAGCGGTTGGATATTTGGTCAAGCCTTTTCAGGCTGAAGACCTCAAATTTCCACTTCAACGGCTTTTTCAACAGCAAAATAGCCTCCTCAAAGACAAATCCGTATCCAAAACTGAGGAACGTTTAATGTTGCCCGCACTCAGCGGATTTCATTATCTGATCAATTCCCAGATTCTATATCTTTCCTCAGAGGGAAAACATACACACGTTCATTCATCACTTGGCAAAAGCATTATTATTCCTAAAGGACTCAGAGAATGCCAAGAATTGATTGGGGAAAGCAATTTCATCCGTGTTCACCGTTCTTTTATCATCAATCTCAACCACATAAAACAATATATTCGTGGCCTTAATAGCCACGTTGTTTTAACTAACAATATTCGGCTCGACGTAGGTAAGCAATTCAAGGAGATGCTGGATGAATTCACGTCTCGGGTATTAAAATAAATAAATGGAAATTATTGTAGATCACCTCGAAGGGTTACCTGCTGCCGCAAAACAAATCATCAAATTCGCAGCAGATCGAAAAATATGGTTATTTTCTGGTCAGATTGGAGCAGGAAAAACGACTTTGATACAGCAACTCTGCCAACAACTGGGTGTATCCGAAAAAGTGACCAGCCCAACTTACGCCCTAATCAATAGTTATGACTCGAATCAAGGGTTGATCTATCACCTGGATTTGTACCGACTTAACACACTAGACGAGGCCATTGACATTGGGGTTGAAGACCTCTTATACGGCAACGCACACTGCCTAATAGAGT
>Ga0079203_1003358_pt1 | contig 10070 bp, 10 predicted proteins | sample PorBlaMBantryBay_FD_68602 | JGI IMG/M metagenome (GOLD analysis project Ga0079203, IMG submission 68602) | Marine algae microbial communities from Bantry Bay - Bantry Bay, Ireland | ecosystem: Host-associated > Algae > Red algae > Blade | place: Bantry Bay, Ireland
AAAAAAACATTTTGCCCATTTGGTAATCTCGCATGGCTTCCATAATTTCGGACTCCGTGTTCATTTCAAAAGATTCAGATGTAATTGTTCACTTTGTATTAAAAATGCAATAGGCTTGAATCTAAGATGTGGATGCGGCTCTAAATCTAATGGATTATTTTTATCAAATATATTGTAAAATCTATTATACTGTTATAATACTAATGCATTTACTTGTTCTGTAGTTTTAGAAGGAATTGGTTGACCCAACTGTATTGGTCTCACATTAACAAAATCGCTACGACTAAAGGTTTTTATTGTGTTGAGTTTTTTATTTTGCTGTAGCGAATTTTATATAATAAATTATTTAGTTGTCCTTTCCCTCATCTTTATTTAATTAAACAAAAAAAATCGTTTGCCATTGGTTATCAATTTTAAGCATTAATTTAAGACCAATTTCAGTAATTATAATATTAACAACTCTTCTATCTTCTTTGCCTGAAATTCTCTTTATTAATTGTTTTGCACACAACTTATCCATTAATCTTGTCACATTTGGAGACCGCTATACTAATCGACTTTTAACAGTTTGAATACTAAGTGGTTTTTTAGCACCTCTTAAAATTCTTAAAATATTATATTACTGAGAAGAAATTTTATAAGGCTTAAAAAATTCTAACTGTTTACTATTAATCCATCTTGCAGTAAATAGAATATTTATAAAGACTTTTAAATCGTTAGATGGAAAATTTGATTCTATCTCTTTTGAAATATCTCCCATTATAGGTTTGATTTAAACGTATTAATAGCTTGTGCTAATGCTTCACTTAAATTTTGATTTTTTAAACCATTAGCAGAAAAATTCTCATTAAATGATGGTAAAGAAAAAGTTGAAACAATTTTAGCACCTTGTTTTGGTAATCTATTTTTAGCTATTTCTAAAACAGATTTGCCACCTCTTTCTCCTGGAGAAGTCGCCATTAATAACATTGTTTTATCGCCCCAGCATTTGCCTTCAATACGAGATAACCAATCGAAAAGATTTTTAAAAGCTGTTGAATAAGCACCATTATGTTCTGCTAACGACAATATAATACCATCCGTTTCTTTAATAAAATCTAAAAAAGTGTGTGCGTGTTTTGGTATGCCCTCTTCATTTTCTAAATCAATACTATATAATGGAAGGTTGAAATCGTTTAAGTCTAATATTTTCATTTTTGCACTATCAATCGAATGGCCTGCAAAGGTTGCTAACTGTTTGTTAATTGATGTTTTACTATTACTACCTGCAAATACTAGAATGTTTTTCATAAAAAAAATTTAGTTTCAAAGATAAAAAAAAACTTTCCATAGAATATATTGTTAAGGTATTTAATAAACTGTTAACTAGTTTAAAATATCATTTCTAATTTGGAATTAAACGTTGTATTTTAGCTTTAAAATTATATTAATGGATATTGACTTCAATAAAAACGAAGATTATAACAAACTTCTACTATCAGATTTGCGAAAAAAATTTGCACAAGTTAAAGTGGGTGGCGGACAGAAGCGTATAGATAAACATCACTCTAAAGGTAAGTTAACAGCTAGAGAACGTATTGACTATCTTTTAGATGAGAAAAAAAACAGCATTGAAATTGGTGCTTTTGTGGGAGATGGTATGTATAAAGAACATGGTGGCTGTCCTTCTGGAGGTGTTGTTATTAAAATAGGTTATGTTAGCGGTAAAATGTGTATTGTTGTTGCTAACGATGCTACAGTAAAAGCTGGAGCTTGGTTCCCTATTACTGGAAAAAAGAATTTACGTGCACAAGAAATAGCAATAGAAAACAGACTGCCAATTATATATTTAGTTGATAGTGCTGGCGTGTATTTACCATTGCAAGATGAAATTTTCCCTGATAAAGAGCATTTTGGCCGTATTTTTAGGAATAATGCTATAATGAGTAGTATGGGCATAACCCAAATTGCTGCTGTTATGGGAAGTTGTGTTGCTGGTGGCGCCTATTTACCAATAATGAGTGATGAAGCTTTAATTGTAGATAAAACTGGAAGTATTTTTTTGGCAGGAAGCTATTTAGTTAAAGCTGCTATTGGAGAAACAATAGATAACGAAACACTTGGTGGTGCAACTACACATTGTGAAGTGTCTGGTGTTACAGATTATAAAGCAAAAGATGATAAAGAGGCTTTAGATACTATTAAGCGTTTAATAGATAAAATTGGTGATTACGATAAAACTGGTTTTAATCGCGTAGCAGCACAAAAACCAAAAGAAAATCCTGAAGATATTTATGGCATTTTACCAAAATCTAGAGCAGACCAATATAATATGCTCGATATTATTTCGAGATTAGTAGATAACGGTGATTACGATGAATACAAAGCCGGCTACGGCAAAACCATTATTACAGCTTATGCAAGAATAGATGGTTGGGCTGTTGGTATCGTTGCTAACCAACGTAAATTGGTAAAAACCAAAAGTGGAGAAATGCAGTTTGGAGGTGTTATATATAACGATAGTGCAGATAAAGCTACGCGTTTTATAGCAAATTGCAATCAAAAAAAAATACCATTGGTTTTTTTACAAGATGTTACTGGTTTTATGGTTGGTAGTAAAAGTGAACATGGTGGTATTATTAAAGATGGCGCTAAAATGGTAAATGCTGTTAGTAACTCTGTAGTACCAAAATTTACAATTATTATTGGTAATAGCTATGGTGCAGGAAATTATGCTATGTGTGGCAAAGCCTACGACCCAAGATTAATTGTAGCTTGGCCAAGTGCTGAATTGGCTGTAATGAGTGGAAACTCTGCTGCTAAAGTATTACTTCAGATTGAGAAAGCTTCATTATTAAAAAAAGGAGAAAAAATTACTCCTGAAAAAGAAGAAAAATTATTTTCTAAAATAAAAAATAGATACGATAATCAAGTCTCACCATATTATGCTGCTTCTAGATTGTGGACTGATGCAATTATAGATCCATTAGAAACCAGAACTTGGATTTCTATGGGAATTGAAGCTGCAGACCATGCGCCTATTAAGAAATTTAATATGGGAGTTTTACAAGTTTAAAATTTTAAGATGAAAGTAATGGAAAACGAATTACCTATAACTAAATTTTTAATACTATTTTTAATTGTATCAAATTTAGGGTTTTCTCAATCAAAAAATGAACCGATAATTTTTAGAAATAAAATAGAAAAGCAAAAGTCTTTTAGAATTACTAAGTTTATGCAAACAGTAGAAATAGATACTACAGTTGTGGTTAAAACTAATGATACATTGAATTTTCTAAATGATTTTAAATATTTCGACGATGAAGCATTATTTAAGAGTTATGTTAATTACGTTTTTTCAAACAGAAATACTACAATTCAACAATTTATTGTTCCAGTGCTTATTTATTTAGATTCTAAAATTCCAGATAATATTTCTACAGAATATAAAAAATTTGTAAACAGTATCCCGAAAATCGATAATTTAAATATCAGTTTTACAAATAAAAAAGAAGATGCCAACTATTTACTAAGTGTTAGCGAAAAAGATTTTTTTGGTATTAGTAAAAAAGATTTAGAAAAGTTTAATGAACAAGATTATAATAAATTGGTTTTTTTAAAAATGTTTGCTTCTTTATCTAACGATCAAAATGGAAATCTATATGCCTATCACTTAAAAATTAGTCCTTCAATATTAAAAAATAAAAACACTTTAAATAAATTAAAAAAAGCTTTTTTTAAATCTTTAGGTAATTTTAGCACTTTAATTTATGGTGCTCCAAAAGGTTCGACTTTAGATTTTGAAACTACAGAAATCGATGATCTTATAGATGAAGATATTCAGGTTTTAAAAATGCACTATCATTATATTTATAATTTTAGAATTAACGCAAGAAACTTTTACAATCTATATTATAATTACAAACAGAAAAAAATATAATGAAACATTTTTTAATTTTATTTGCTTTAGTTAATTCTATTGTTGCACTCTCGCAAGAAAAAGGAAAATTAAGTAGGCGCTATACATCTTTAGATAATTACAAAAAAAATTACAATAAAGCACTCACTAAAAAAGACTCCTTAAATCTAATTGTTATAGATAGTATTACTTTTATACTTATTGAGGAGATTGAAACCTCTAACATAAAAGGAAAAAGTGTTCTCTATGAATATAAAGATGATACTTTCTTGAATATCTATAAAAAAATAGCCTTCAACCATAAAAATAATAGTTTTAGTAATAGAACGCAAATGAAATATTGGAATCAAGATATTAATTTTTACTTTTCTGAAAGTATTCCAAAAAAAACAAAACGGCAATTTTTAAAGTTTGCAAAAACTATTGTTTCTGAAATAGATTCTTTAAAAGTTAATGAGGTTAAAAGCGTTAAAAATTCGAATTATATTGTTTACTATTCTCAGGATTATGAATATGAAGACAGAATGTCTAACTCTAAAGAGTCTCAATATTGGATGTATTGGAAACATAATTGTTTAATCTATAAAAATGCTATAAAAATTAAAACAGACAATCTCTTTAATGAAAAATTAAGGCTTCAAAAAATGAAAATCTATTTTATAGAAAGCCTCGGCTATTTTAAATATAATACTCAATTAGATTGTGAACATTTTTTCTCAGGTTGTTACCAGAAAGACGTTAAACTTTCTAAATTTGACAAAGAGATTTTAAAATATCACTACAGTTATGGAATTTGTAAAGGAACGTCTATACAGGATTTTGAAGAGCAACATCTAAGCGCAAAAAAATTATTGAAAGAAACTAATATTACAACGCGGATTTTACATAATTATTAGTAAATTATAATAAAGGAACGCTAAGACGTTCCATTATTTATAATTGGCTCTATCTCTGGAGTTGCAGCATTTTTTTAAATGCGTTTGGGTTTCTAACCATAACAATACTATTATTTGCTGTTTTATTAAAATTTTATTGAGCTTGTTATATGTTATAGCCATACCGTGTTTGCATATGGTTTGTTGCGTGGTTTAAGAAACTAATTTAGTAAATAATTACCAATTAAGAAAGTTCGCGAGGACCTTGGCAAGTAGGCGAAAAGCCAGTAATAAATTATATACGGTATTGCCAATAGTATTTTTATTTAAAAATATATTGTCGTTTCAGATTTTGGAAATTTTAATTCCGTATTTCTAGGATAAAAACCATTCATTGTCGGTAACGTTTCCAATTTCCTAATCATTTCTTCTTTCTCTGTTTTTGAGTTTTCATTCTCACAATCTTCGGTTTCCTTTTCGTAAATTATTTTTCCATTTGACAGATTGTAGTTAAAAGTGAAGAAATAATCACAAGGTGAACCAAAATACACAGTTGCTCCGATTAATTGAAATTCTCCGCTTTGAAATCTAAACCTATGAGTATAATTCCATTTTTGACGACTTCCGCCAAAATGATTAATAACTATACAATTTCGTTCAATTGATATTCCCTCAAAAGGGTCTCCCATCATTCCTCCGTGTTGACTTGGTAATATTGCTCCAACTGATTTTTTCCACAATTCCCATTTATTATCCTTTTTTTTGTAAATAAATATTTGTCTTTCAGTTCCTAAATCAGTATCCTTTTCGGTATCGTAAACTACAACTTTTTCTGATATTCCATCTTTGTCTAAATCGCCTTCTGTTTCGCTAAGAATTTTAAATGATTTTGGTGTTTTAATTAATTCAGATTGTTTGTTTTCCTGATTTTTACAAGACAAAAATGACATAATAAATATAACTAAAATGTATATAGATGTTTGTTTTTTCATATTGTTGGCAACGTCTGTATGTGTTTAAGTAATACTAGACTTTACGTCGTTAATTACAATCAACATTCTTTTATTTCTTTAGCCAAAACAGGTTTATAACGTTTTAAACCAAGTTGGCGTTAAATCCCTTTTGAAGAAAAACTTTTATTAGTAGCTGTTAATAAAAACATTGTTTTGTACCAAATAAGAAATGATAGTGTTAAACTCTGCATTATCGTCGCACTTAGTAATAAAGTAAAACTTCTAAGCTTTTTACATTTATAACTCCATTAACTTTATAGAAGTTTTAGAAAACCAAGCAGTTCTAATTTGGGGAAGCTTACATATTACTTAATTTCGGTAGCAAATGGAAACATGAGCTGTATCCCTTTTTGCTTAGTCATTTTTTTAATTTCCTGTAAAATTTTATAATTCTCCTCTCCTATTTCCTCCACTAATAATGTTTCTTTAGATTGTACTAATCCAAAATCTTTTAACATTTCATCTAAATCTTTTTCAAAAATAGGATATTGAATTATTTTATAATCTTTAATTTCCGTAAGTTTTGCAGCATACTCTAATGCCGCGTCTAAACCACCTAATTCATCTACTAAGCCATTTTTTAGGGCATCTGCTCCTGTCCAAACACGACCTTGAGCAATGTTATGCACGGCTTCTTGAGTCATGTTACGTCCTTCTACAACACGATTGGTAAATAAACTATAAATAGACTGTATACTCTCCTTAATAAAATTTCGTTGATTATCATTTATTGGCTCAAACAAACTATACGTTACCGCATTTTTGTTAGTAACTACCTGCTCTGCGTTAATTCCCCAATTATCTGCTAAGCCCTTTACATTTGGTAGGGTGCCAAACACACCAATACTACCTGTAATTGTTGTTGGCTCTGCAAATATTCTATTAGCATTACAGGCAATATAATAACCACCAGAAGCTGCTACGTCTCCCATAGAAACTATTACTGGTTTTACTTTTTTTGTTAATTCTATTTCTCTCCAAATTAACTCACTTGCTAATGCGCTTCCTCCTGGTGAGTTAACTCTTAAAACTATTGCTTTTATCTTATCGTTGTTACGTGCTTTTTCTAGAGATTTATTAATTGCACCTTGCCCAACGTAAGATTCATCTCCTTCACCGTAAAAAATTTGACCTTCGGTATAAATTACGGCTATTTTGTTTTTTGCTGTAAATGGTTTTTTCTTAGATGCATATATAGCATAGTCTTTAATTTCGATGGTTTTTAACTCATCTTTATAAGCTACGCCAACTGCTTTTTTTATGCCATTTAAATACTCATCGTGATACCCAATTTTATCTATTAATCCAGAGCTTACTGCAAGTTCAGGTGTTCGAGATAATAAATTTTCTGCTATTGTATTTAATTGTGTTGTTGAAATATTTCTACTTTTAGAAACTTCTTTTTTTACTTCAGTCCAAATGCCATTTAAATAAGCACTTATTTGCTCGCGATTATTAGCGCTCATTTCGTTTTCCAAAAAAGGCTCTACGGCACTTTTATATTTACCTAAGCGCACAACCTCCATTTTTATTCCAGATTTTTCTTGAAAATCTTTAAAATATAAACGCTCTGTAGATAGCCCTTTAAATTCAATAACACCAACAGGATTTATATATAATGTATCTGCAACAGAATTTAAATAATAATCTTTTTGCGAGTAAACATCTCCATAAGACATTACAAATTTACCAGATGTTTTAAACTTTAAAAGTGCATCTCGTAAAGCTTTGGTTTGCGACATTCCTGCCATTACAAAATTATTATCTATAGAAATTCCTTTAATTTTGTCGTCTGTTGCAGCATAGTTTATAGCGTAGATAAGATCGAAAAGTCCATTCTTTTTGTCTGCGTTTAAAAATTCTAAGTCTTTAAAATTTGTTTTTGCTGCATAGTCTTTAATTGGAAAATCTAATTTAAGCTCTAATATAGAGTCGTTTTTAACGATTACAGCATCGTTAGAGGAAGATCCAAAAATAACACCTAAAATTAATAAAAATCCAAAACAGATAAAAAGAAAGACAAATATGCCTATAACCGTTGAGAACACACGTTTGATAAAATTCATAATACTATATATTTAAATTGTTAGTAGTTGTTTTAAGTAAATTGTTACATTTTATTTTAACAACTGTAGGGTTTTTTTACGTTGAATTTTCCCAGAAGATGTTTCAACAAACTTATCTAAAAAATATGTTTTTTTAGGTTTTGAGAATGAATTTAATTCTGAAAACAATGCATCTGTTATTTCAATTTTATCACTTTCAATAATAAGAATAACAAATTCTCCAAGCGTTTTATCTTCTTCTGAAGCAATAAAAAAGCGACTACTAATTTTATTGTTTAAAATATTTTCCACTTGCTCTGGAAATATTTTAACACCTCCAGAATTTATAATAGTATCTGCTCTGCCTAACCACTCAAATTCAGTTTTAGAATGTATTTTTACAACGTCGTTTGTAACTATTTGGTTTTTAGAAATTCGAGGTGCGTTAATAATTAGGCAATCCTTAGCATTTTGAGAAATTTCTATATTAGGCAACGTTTTAAAATGTGCTGGTTTAGACACATTATTTAATTGCCTTACGGCAATATGTGAAACCGTTTCGGTCATGCCATAAGTTTCGAAAACTGTGGTTTTTAAATCTTGTATTTTACTTTTTAAAGCTGAAGAAACTTTAGCGCCTCCAACAATAACCGTTTTTATATTCTCAAGATTATCTAAGTTCTTTTCAAGCTGCAAAGGTACTATTGCTGAAAAAACATAATGTTTCTTAATATCTATTTTTAAATGAGATTTTGGTTCTATACTATCTAATTCAAGGCCTAACACTAATGCACGAACCAACATCATTTTTCCAGCTATATAGTGTGCAGGCAAACATAATAGTGTTGTATTAGTTGGCTGTAAGTTAAAGTGTTCTCCAGTTGCCGTAGCGCTATTTACCATGGCTTGCTTTTCCATAATAATAGTTTTTGGAAGTCCTGTAGATCCAGAAGTTTTGAGTGCGATTATAGTGGTAGATTCTTGCCACTGTAATAAAAATTCGGCAATATCTTTACTGTAAGATTGCTCACTTTCTAATAACTTTTGTGCTAAATTTTTTAAAGTATTGAAATTATAATGCTCGCCATTATATTTAAAACATTCATGTACAGTTTTGAAATTTAGCATGCAAATATTAATCTAGTACTTTGTAATTTTCTTTTGGTGGTTCAATTACGTTACCCAAGAGTTTTTCTTTCCAATTAGTCCATTTATAAACACGACTAAAAATAAATAGTAATATTGGGAAAATAATAAAAACTGGCAATATTATGTCTATAAAACCTAGATCTGGCTCAGCAATATCTTTAAAAACTGAATGTGTTTGTAATGCTGTCCAATTAGCAGTTACTAATAAAGCTGTAAATAAATTATTGGCTGCATGAAACCCTAAAGCTAGCTCCATACCATCATCCATTAAAGTAATTATACCAAGAAACAAGCCTGTGCCTATATAATATACCATAATGGTATAACCCAACTTTTCTACTTCTGGATTTGCAATATGCAACAGGCCAAAAATAACAGATGTGGTAATTAATGGCACCCATTTGTTTTTTACAATAACACCTATACCTTGCATTAAATAGCCTCTAAACAAATATTCTTCGAAACTTGTTTGAAAAGGTAATAACACTACTGCTATTAATACTAATACTAGAAATCTATTGAGTTCGAAATTATATAAATAACTTTCTGGAGATAAATAATAATCTAAAAATATCATTCCAGAAGATACAATTCCCCAAAAGAAAAATGCAAACAAAATACGTTTCCAGTCTATTTTTTTTCTAGCAGTTGTTAAACTTGTAATACTTTGTTTATGCAATATTTTAACAATTATAAATAGAAATATTAAACCTCCAGCAAAAGGAAGTAAAACAAAAACTAAATTTATGTTAGAATCGAATAAAGACATAAGGTAGTTTACATCGTCAAGCCTATTTAAATCTACTTTAGCTTCTAATCTCTTTATAAAAATTGCTGCAAAGTGAGGTATTGAAAAAACAATAACACCAAAAATAGTAACAAATAATCCTATTAAATATCTCCACCAATCGTGTAAACTATTAAATGCCTGAACTATATACATATTCTATAAATTAAAATTCCAAAAATTGTTTTTATTAATATTGTATTGCAATGTACCATTTTTTACTTGTAAAGGTGATTGAAAATTATTAGTAAACAAACTTCCCGTTCCTAGACCTTGTGGCATTTTATTCTGTTTTAAATAGGT